>MDSZ01226029.1_pt1 | contig 23728 bp, 31 predicted proteins | sample 811201 | NCBI WGS metagenome assembly MDSZ01 (sample SAMN05326647, study PRJNA326480) | marine metagenome | isolation source: seawater | place: Indian Ocean: North | collected 2010
AACAATCATTAATATAAATAAAGTCTTCTAACACATTTAATGATTTGCTAATGTTTAAATCCAATCGGTTGACCCAAGGTCTAATAAACGCAGGATAAGGAATTATATTTACCATCATCATATAAAAGTCAACACACGCTTCACGTGTTGCTAAATTTACTATTAAAGTTCCTATTATTCTATAATCATTTGTATCTAACCATTCTAATGTTTTTCTCTGTAAAAATGGTTCTAAATTTACAAAAAACGGAGAATAAAGCATATAGTAATATTTCCAAATAAGAATAATAGAATGTTTTTTCCATCCCGAAAAATACAATTCATATATCCAAAACAGAGCTTCGTCACTGTTTCTATTCAATAAAGACATAAATAGCGAGTGCTCCACATAATCTTTTTCATATAAATATCTTGTTAATTTCATTGTTTAATATTACTCTAATTTTCTAAATAATAATATAATCAATTTTTATAGATATGGAAAATAAACGTAAAACATCAAAAAAAGTTATTCATAAAAATAAAACTCTAAAAAATAAAAAAGATAAGAAAATCATCATTGTTGAAATGTTTATTAATATGTTGAATACAGTAAAATTATTCCATTGGAAAACATATTCTTATTCAACTCACGAAGCAACAGATAAACTTTATAAAGAATTAAATGAACATATTGATGAATTTATTGAAGTCATGTTGGGTAAAAATGATAGCCGTATTCCTAATTTTGTTATTCATCCTAATTTAGTAAATGATCCTTTACATAAAACATTCAAAAAGCAAATTTATAAATATAGAGATTTTTTAATGAAGCTGGATAAGTATTTTAGTAAACAAGATACAGATTTATTAAATATAAGAGATGAAATTTTAGGAAGTATTAATCAATTCTTATATTTACTAACATTTGATAAATAAGAATATCATATATTATATATATAATGTACGATATGTCGAATGAAGAACTTGTTACTAATTCTTTTTATGTAACATATGCATTTTTAATGACCACCGCTACAATCACATTTATTGAAGCTATTCGAACCAAAAATCCTAAAATTCGTAACATTTTAAATTTAGAAACATGTATTTCTGTTGTTGCTGCCTTTTATTATGGTCAATTCGTTGAAGATCTTAAAAGTGGAGTAGATTATGAAAAAATAAATGTTACAAGATACGTTGATTGGTCTATTACTACACCTATTATGTTATTAGTTCTTGTATTAGCATTTTTATACAATAGTAAAAAAGGACCAATGCGTTTCAGTAACTTTTTAATTATTCTTCTTTTCAATTATCTTATGTTAGGTTTTGGATATGTTGGTGAAATTGGTATGTTAGATAAAACATGGGCAAATACTTTTGGTTTCTTAGCATTCTTTGCTTTGTATTATTTTATTTACGTTAAATACATTGCAGGTAAGAACAACAGTGATAATAATATGTTATTTGGTGCTTTTGTATTTTTATGGGCATTATATGGTGTGTTTTATACAATGGACAGTGTTACAAGAAACGTTGGATACAATGTATTAGATTTGTTTTCTAAATGTTTTGTTGGTATTTTCTTTTGGGCTTATTTTACTGGTGTTTTTAAACTATAAAGCATTCCATATAAACTAGGAAAATGATCTGAACCGTCATTTAAATTTCCTTTTATTTGTCTTAATATTATATTATTCAATTGTCTTCGCTTGAATAATACTTGTTTCCTTTTTTTATATATATTTTTCCATGTTCGTTGAACAATTTTCAACCAAAATGTCTTTATTATTACGTTATAGACACCCGAGTTGCTAATATGTAATTGAAGAATATGTACACATGGGTTAAATATAAAATCACAACTATAGTCGACCAAAAATCGAGATATGGAATTAAAATCATATTTGAAAAATGTTGTGTTTGATACACTAGAAGATAAAATATATTCGTCTGTATTCCTTATAAAACCAGGTAATCCTATATAATATTTACCATCTGTTTTATCTTCATCGAATTCACTATTAATTTCTTGTTCATCGAATAATATTGATACCCATTCATCATAAGGATCATCTTCTGAAACACTTTCTAAAATTATACTTGAACTTACCGATAGATCACTATCACTGTCTTCGACAATTTCTGATATTTCATCCATATTTTCAAATATATATTCTAAAAAGCTCTCTTCTTCATTTGTTTCCATTTTTATATTTTAAAATACGAAAATAGATAAATTCAATTTTTTTATTATATAAAAATAACTTTTTATATATATTAGATGATTTGGTCTAATTTATGGTATGGTTTAAATTTATTTAAACCTAGTAGAACTACTCTTAATATGCAGACATCAAATAATGCATATATACCTATTGGTACTAGTATAGTTAATACTAATATAAGTAGAACTCAATATATACCATTAAACTCGATCGAAAAACCAATTAAGAACCCTGTAATTGGGTATGATGAAAGATACAATAAAACAAATAATAATGATGAAGAAATATTTCAGAATTATTTGAATATGAATAAAAAATACTTGCTAAATTTTTTGCAATCGGACAAATGCTGTATTCCAGTTAAATTAGAATTGTTGATGTATTATAAATTTCTATTTGATGAATACCCACGTTCAAGTATTATGAATGGTGGCTTGTTTGACGATTATAATTTTGAAGATTTTTGAATTATTTCATTTCCATGAATTTCTAAATAATCAGGTTTATTCAAAATATCATCCACTACTTGCAAATTATGATTACAATCATTCATATGTTCTTTTGTTTCTTTAATTTTGTTATTTATGAATTCATTCGTTGCATTATCAAAATATGGTGATGGTTCGAAGCCTATTTTTTGAGACCTCTCTAATACAGGAGGTGATATTTCATACAATTTTGGTAAATCTTCATTTTTGAAATTTTTGTTTTTTAATGAACTTCTTGTTATTTTAGGAATAGGTATAAATTGCGTATTTGAAATAAATATTTTTAACCACTCCTGTTGCTGCTCACCTTCTAGAGAATTCCACCATGCTATTTTTTCATAATAATCATCCATTGTTGTAATTTTACGCAAACCTATATCAGGACTGCTCGTATCGATTTCTATTTTCTTTTTGAAATCTGTCATTTATATAAATATATAAAATTTTATTTTTATATTTTTTTTGTATTACCCTTTTTATAAAACCAATCAAATATACAAAATAAATATAATATTGGTGTATTATGTATTATTTCATTTGATTTATATTGTATTTTTTTTGGTTCTTGAATTACTGATTTTTGGATAGGCACTTTGTCTATTTCAACAAAGAACCCCCATGTATCATCATCATAATTTTCCATTTTAATATATAAGTATATATTTTTTATTATTTTTTATTCAATTTTATATTTATTATTTTTTTGTATACATATTCCCATAGCATTTTTTAAAAATATCATTATTTGTATGGTAACTCGTATTATTATATTATAATATAATATAATTTAGTATAATATACATGAGTAAGCGCAAGGGTATGAGTAAAAAACAAGCAAACCGTATTATCGAAGAAGAGCTCGGTAAATACAGTGAAAAAGATAGTATTAAAAACGTATTTGAAAATTTTGTTCATTTGTCAACAAAAGAGCGTAATACAATTGAAAGTAAGTTTGCAAAACCAAAAAATGAATCACAAGCTAGATATTTACATTGTTTGAATAAACAAAGTAATAAAATTATTATTGCTACTGGTCCTGCTGGTACAGGCAAAACACTTTTTGGTACAGAATACGGTTTAAAACACTTCCTTATGGGAAAATATGAAAAAATTATTTTTACTCGACCCGCTGTAAGTGCAGATGAAGACTTAGGTTATTTACCAGGTACATTAGAAGAAAAAATGGCGCCTTGGATAAGACCTATTTATGATATATTATATAAATTTATTTCACCTGCAGAAGTTACTCAATTAGTTGAAGATAAATTCATTGAAATTGCTCCTTTAGCATATATGAGAGGACGCACATTTAAAAATACATGGGTTATTGCAGATGAAATGCAAAACAGTCTGCCTACTCAAATGAAAATGTTACTAACGCGTCTTGGAGAAAATTCTAGGATGGTTATTACTGGCGATTTAGACCAACATGACCGTCATGGTGAAATAAATGGTCTTGCCGATTTTTTGGAAAAGTTCAAAGGTTGTCGTTCAACTTCTATTATTAGTGTTGAATTTGAAACAGGCGACATACAGCGGGAAGAAGTGATCAAAGAAGTACTCGATATTTATGGTGGTCTTGTTCCACCTGAATATGAAGATTACATTGACTCTGATTGATCATTGTTAATCAATGGGGCAAATTGTTGAATTAGTAAATATTCTAATTCTTCTTTTGAAATGATTTTGTATTTCATTACAATATTATTAAAAAACCAAAATTCAAATCCTAATATTAATGATAACAAAAATACAAAATGAAAGGTTTGTTTTAATAGTTTTCTTTTATCTATTTTTACCAATGGCTCTTCTGTTACTTGTTGAGTGTCATTTGTTGCTGTTTGATCATAATTATAAGAAGCATCATTTATCATTTCTATTGTTATATTTGTTACTGAAGGAAACGATCGCAAATTAGTTTTGTATTTAAAATATTTATAAAAAAACTCACAAATAATAACAACTATTGTTGTTAAAATAATTACTGACCATCCTTTCATTGCAAATATAAAAAGATTGTTATTGAAATTGTCTCTATTCCTTTCTCCATTATTCACATCTTGCAAATAAGCCTGCGTAATATTGTTTTCTATTTCTATTAATTGCTCATTATTATATGAATTTTGAATATAAAAAAAAGGCAATTCATCTTCAGGACGAATGGATTTATTAATGGTTTCTTTAAATGTCTTTGTTTCCATTGGCCCAACATATAAAAAATAAAACAATATTTCTAATAATGCTAATCCTGATAAATGAATAAATATTAAAAACATATATTATTTAATATTTATTTTTTAGGTTCGTTTATTTGTTATTCTATTGTTCTAAAAAAATGTTTACATTTTCATATCCAGTATATTTAGGTACAGTATAAACATGTTTATAAGTTTCAGATGTTGTTAATATACCATCTTTTAGAGTAATAATACTTTCCAACTTATCTTTATCACCAATAGTAACAAAATCAGTTGCTTGTGACGCAGTTTTATGTCTTTTTATTTCTTTTGATGATATTGTTAATATTTTTTTATAATCATCTACTGAATATTCATATTTTAAAAATCCTTCTGAAATACCTTCTGAATTTAATTTTGCATGTACATAGCTTGTATACGGTAATTTATCACTTAATGTAATTTCAGTCTTTCCTATATTGTTAAATAAATCAATTAATTTTTTTTTACAACCGCGTTTTATATTATCTATAATTTCTGGAAATGCAATATCTACTTCTCTATAAATTGCATCTTCAAACTGTGCAAATAGTAAAATAAATGAACTATAAAAAGTTCTTATTTCATTATATGGACTTTCCTTTGGTTTTGGATGATATCTTTGTTGTTCAAAATATGTACCCCCTTTTTGTACTGCATATTTTTTTAAACTCGAAAATACTGTACCTGGCTGTCTTAAAATTATTCTATAACATTCTGACCCTATATTTAAAGAAAATGTTGATTTATCAAAATCCCCTATTAATCCTTTTACTCCATTTTCTTTTGAATTTGTTATAAATATTTGTGCTATTTTAGGATCACAATGATGAAATTGTAATGCACTATGTAAATTTAATAATACATCACATGAAGTTTTTATTATGTGATAGTAAATATTATGATGTTTATAATCATCTTTAATATTATTATTATTTGACATTAATAAATCATATATTGCAGTAATAATAAATGTTTCTTTATTATTTACTATAGTATTTTCTTGACTAGGTTGTTGTATATTTTCAGGATTTACTAACTGTTTCAAATGTTTAATAAAAGGTTGAACACGTTTTTCTTTATTTAATAATTCTTCAAGTGATACATAAATTAAAGGTATATTATCATCATTCGTTAAAACAGGATCAGTATATTTATACAATTTTCCTTTCATAAATATTTTTTTCTGTGGCGTAAATCTCCCCTCTTCTTTATTACATAGCTCATTAAAATTTTCAAAACTATTTTCTGGATTATTTTTCATTTCATCTTTAAATATTAAACTTTTTAATACACGTTGTGCTAAAAAATTCATTACTTTTGGTTCAGTACTAATTGTTTGGTCATCTTGTTTAAAAAATAAACTACCAGAAGATAAAACATCTCCTTTGTATACTGCAGGATTACATACATCTGATAAAACATTTTCACAATCGCATAATTTTATTGTTTGACCTGATTTTGATTCAGGTGTTTTACATGTTTCTGAATAATCACAATTTTCTTTATTCGACTCTTTAATTATTTCTTCATCAAAATAATTATTTAATAAATTAATTGCTTGTCCAATTTCACCACCTATTATTATTTTATTTTTTCTCGTATTGCGATTATATCTTTTTTTATTTAAAGTTCTCTTTGTTTTTTTATTTACATTTCTTTTTGTCTTTCTATTTTTTCCATATTTCCGCAATGACTTCATATATTATAAACAAACATATTTATAATATTAAATTTTTTTGAAATATTCTACCGTTTTTTCATCATATTTTTTTTGTCCACGATCCATCATTGTTAAACCAAATAAAATAAAAAATATTATTGTTAAAGCTCCCTTAAATATCTTATTTATCACTTTACTATTATATAAAATATAAGAAACATTTATAAATAAAATTGCTCCTAATAAATTCATGACTGTATCTGTAGACTTTTTAAATATACTTCGCATTGTTGGATGATTTGTTGTTAATTCATATGTAAGTGGTTTTGTTAAACTATAACTATTTAATTCAAATAAAGACAATAAACAACATCCAAAATATTGCCAATGAACCATCATACCCAATGTAATTATTAAATAAGCATAAACGTTTATTGTATCATCCACATTAAATAATAACAAAAAAGTAGCAAAATAAATAAAAAAGAAAAAATGAATATAACGAAACAATAACAATTTATTTGCATTTTTTGTTAATAACGTTTTTTTTTCAGTATAAATACTCAACAATAAAAATATTGCGGATAAAAATAATAATAATAAATATTGATGCATTATAATTTATTATTATATTTTTTCAAATTTATAATGTTTAAATGGTGGACATTCATCTACAAATCTACTTATTTTACCTTCTCCTAATAATGAATATGCATGTTTTCCAAAATAATTATAATATGTTTTATGATTTTGTATATAATGACGTCCATATATATTTTCTTTTGATCCTGCTATTCTATAAAGCTCATTCACAATATAATCCAATTTATCTTCATCAACTACTTCTAAAAGTCCTGATTCAAATATAACATATTCATTTGAACCAAATTTATTTAATACATTTTCTACTTTATCACTAATTGCATTGTCACAAGAACCACAACCATTCATATCAATACATGTATCACCACATCCATATGTTTTAGTAAACATTGTTACCATTTTACCGGATGCAGTGTATGGATTACCTAATACCAATAATTTTCTATTTTCTTTTTTTGCCTTTTCTTCTGCTTGTTCATATAATTTTACAGCTTCATTATTTGCTGCAAAAATACCATAAACAATTATGCATATAAGTATTACATATTTTAACAAAGACAATATTAAAAATGTTTTCATATATATATGAAGTTAAAAAATTTTATAAAAGAAGAATTAAATGAATTCAAAAATTATCATAAAAATCAAATAAACGTCATTATTCATATTTTAACTGGTGTTGTTTATATGAGTTGTTTAAATGTGCTATTATTTAATGGTAGATTGTTGGTAGGTTATTTTCTACTTATTGCATTTTCTCATAATATGTTCGACGCAGCTTTATCTATATTATTCATCTATATTGGTACATGTTTTATATTAAAATACAAAGTCAAATCTATTAAATTGATTTTTATATTTTTGTTTACTTGTTTTGTTTTACCTGAAATATCTCATTTATTGACAAATGAGAAAATTCAATTACAGTTTGAGAACCTAACGGTTTATAAATTCTTAACAAATATATTCTATTTTTTACCATTTAGTATTAATACTTTTAATAATCTATAAAAAAGAACATTCCACCCCATATTATATGCCAAAGTGGTGGTATTAATGCTGTTAATAAAATATACATTAAAATATTGTTCTGTTTATTTGAAGTAAAATATAAAATAGCTAATAATAAATAGAATATAATGAAATATATCATATAAGATGCAACAAATTGAGTAAACAACATACCATATCCATTAAATCCCATTGAATTTAAATTATTTACATATAAACTTCTAGCCCAACGCGTATATCGTTTTGTTAACTTTTTGCAAACATCACTTTTTGCAAAATGTAACTTTAATACTATTCTACTTTCAGAAGACGTTGAATTATCTATTGTTATATAATGTAATGTATTTGCGTAATCAAAACCTAATACATCATATTTTTCCAGTTTTTTCTTATAATTATCATCAGGTATTATTGTTGTAACATTGTCATTTGGTTTTATACAAACTAATACTCTATATGTATCACATGGATAAAAAGGCGAATCAGTATGTAAATTTGTAAATGAATAATCCGAATTACCTGTTTTTTTTGCTGTAAAATATACTTCATTTATTTGTGGTATAGTTTGATATTCTGGTCCTAATAATTCTAATATTTCATCATTTACAATATCTATTTTTGATTTTATATTTTCTGGTAAATCATCATTATAAAAATGTGTAGTTGTTTTCAAATCACTTGTTAAATTATTTTCTATTTCCATTAATAATTCATCTACATTTTGCTTATTTTTTATTTGCGTATCTAATGTTTTTTCTCTGTTAAAAGTTCTAAACATATACATAATTACTCCATAAACAATAGAAAAAATAATCAAACTATTTATAATAATATTCTTATTAAACAATTTTGAATTCATATATATAATAAATATAAATTATATATATTAATAATAATAATTTGGTGTACATTTTTCATTATTTTTATATACATTATTGAAGTCGTAATAAATATTTGAATAATCTTTTTGTGAATTATAAGAATTCATATTATTTTGATATTGACTAACTGATGACACTCCCAAAATTACACGATCGTTTTTTCTCATTTGAGAACCTTGTTTAAACCATAACAATGCTAAATCTAAATAATCATCATTTTTAAACCATAAGTTCTCCAACATTTGTAAAATTTCATTTTTCCAGAAAATATTTTGATAAATCGAATTGTTTTTAAATCTTGATTCTGGTAAATCTTCTTTCAAATTCCTGTATTTACCTGTTAATAATCCTCCTGCAAGTGGATTATAACCCCAAAAATCTATATTATATTCATTTAATAACGGAAACATTTCTTCCACTTTTCTACAAACTATATTATACATTCCTTGATATACTTTTGGTTTTCTATAATCGTTTTTTTCACATATTTGGAGAACTTCTTGTGTTTGTGTTAGTGAAAAATTCGATAAACCATATTCTTGATATTTTTCTTGTCTCCATAATTCATCACATGTTTCCAATGTTTCATGTATTGGTGTTTCATAATCTGGACAATGTAGAAAAAATCTATAAACACTATCCATTTTCAGGTTCTCCAATGATGTGTTTAATTGTCTTAACAAGTTCTCTTTATTTAATTGACCTAATTTGCCATTTGTAAAATCATTTTCAAACCATGGGTTTGCTTTTGTTGTTAATTTGGGGATCTTTAAATTACTTGGTAAATCAGTTAAAATGTTACCTAATATTTTTTCTGTTTCTGTGTTTCCATAATAATATGCACTATCTAAAATAGGATCATAACAGGTATTTAAATATTCATGTATAATATTTGAATATTCTTGTGTATCTTTATTTGAAGAATGAGGATAAGCTATATTCATTGTACCTAATATCATTTTTATAAAATAATATTAAATTATTTATTTTATTGGTACGCATATTATTTTTTCATTTTTTCTTGATCGATTTTATGACTCTTTTCTTGCTTTTCATATATTTTCATTATGTTTAATACTACAAGTACAATACTCAAAACAATCAAAAAATATTTATTTAATTTTCCCTTAGTATATATTAAATACAAAAACAAAAACATCTGTAAAAATAATGTATCTGTTGCACCAAAACATATTCCTTTATAACAAGTTGAAATATCTAAACCATTATCATCCAATGATAAATGTGCTGTAATAAACAATAATGCCTCTAAACCAAATAATATTAATATATATAATTTATATTGAGGTAAAACTAATGCAAACCCTATAGCGATAGAAATCATTATTAATGCATCCATAGTATGATCCATAAAATACCCCCATTTAACAGCACCAGTGTTTCTATATCTTCCTACCGCACCATCTAATGCATCAGTTATAATGTGAAAAAATATACCAATTGCAGATAAATATAACCAATTTATATTTTTTTGTGATTTATAAGCACCATATATAACCATTGTTGACCATAATGCAGAAGATAACGTTAAATTATATGTTGTTATATAGCTAGGTAAATGGGGTACTAATTCACGTACTTTATGCATGAAAGGTTCAGTTAAATTAGGATTTTTTTCTGTTTTTTTATCCATTATTATATAATAACACTATATAATAATATTAAATAGGCGCATCTGTTGTATGTGTAAAGAACCAATATGTATCATATACGTGAAAAATACCAATAAAAACCAGAGCCAATTTTTGAAATCTTGTTAATTTGGTAAAAGCTGCCAAATAAAATAAAAATAAAAAAGCAAATCCATGATACAATGACTTTATTATTTGATTTTGTGTCATATATTAATATATTAGATTTTATCCATAAGTAACAGCATTTTTTATTTTATCATGAATATAATTAATAATATTCTTTTTTTCTTGACAAATATCACAAAACGTCATAGAAAGCAATACGCGTTTCTCATTTTTTCCTATTTCAGTTGATTTATGAAATATTTCTGATCCTTTAAATACAATAATAGAGTTTGGTTTTAATTGTAATTTCTCTTCTTTTCCATTTAATTTATAATAAAATTCATTTTTCGATACACCATCTTTTGTTGCATTTTCATTTACTGCTGTGTATAACACCACATATCGATCACCATAATAAATAGAATTATCAATATGCCAATAAATATGATCTCCTTCTTGTGAATAAATCAATAAACTACATGAGTTTATATCACTTGAGTTTGTTCTTTGTAAAGGTTTTTTTATTAAACTAGACAAATATTCTAAAAATTCGGAATTATAATAAGTTTCTAAGCATCCTGTATAATTATCTGTTTTATGCATATCTATAAAATTCATACCACTTGCTTTTCGTACTCCTAAATTTTTCGAATTATACATAGACAAATCTTCAAATTGCTCTGAAATCATTTTATGATATTCTGGCACAAATACATCTTCAATATACGTTATTTCACCATCTAATATTACTTTTTTATTTGGATTTATTATTTTTGGATATTGTTTTTTGATTTTTTGTAGTCTATTGTAAATATGTTGTAAATGTTTTTGAACGTCTGTATTTTTCTTATCAAAAAGCAAAAAAATTAATAATAATAATACTATAATAGCTATTAAAATATATATAATTGTTTTATTTTTCAGTTTCATATATATTATATAATGATATAATATTTATGTAATACAACTATAATCCATATTGAATAACCATATTATTGCAATTATTATAACTATATACGCTGCTATATTATACTTAAATTTAAATAATAAAACTATTATTAATAATGCTATTATAAATATTGGAATAAGTATGAATTGTGTATAATCTACAAACATTCTATATGTCCTCTTAATATTAAAAGTGCCTGGATACGATATAAAAATCGCATCTTTATTATGTTCATCTGGAAATATATTGTTTACATTATAAAATATTTCATTTTTTTTATCAATGTCAATAAATTCAAAATCTTTGCATATTTTATTTAATATAACTTGATCATCTTTGCATTTTTTTGTTAAAGATAATTCTAATATTTTTTTTAAATATTTTACATAACCCATATACATTCCTACATTAGCTACCAAATTATCTTTACAACGTGGAAATATAGTTATTTTACTATTAGGATCTTTTGAAATTAAAATTTTATGATTTCCTTTTTTAAATATTTCAATTGCCTTTTTTGGATCGTTCTGAATAATAGTATCAAAGCCATCTAAAAAAATTATTATTTTATTATCATCCATATTTTTTATGTAATCATATATTAATTCGTTTTTCATTGTATATCCTCTCCATTTTTCTCCCATTCCTAATACTGTTATTTTCTCATATTTATTATTTATTAATTCATCAAATTTCCCTTCTTTATGAGTTGCTACTGTTATTATTTCATATGACATTATATATATAATATAATATATTAATTAGACCTATCAAAATGATATAGCAAATGAAAAACTAACATACTTAATGAAAGACTATATACTAATATGAAAGTATAAACATTTTTTGTTAAATATTTAAATAAAACAAACAATACTATTATTGGAAATAATATACCAAAAAAATGTGTACTATCTGAACATTTATAATATGCGGTATCATTCAAAGCATAATGATAATATGTAAAAAATAATACTAATATTGATGTAATGAGCAAAACCATAAAATTTATTTTATTTTTTCCAAAGACATAATATAATTTTACAATAGTTAATAGTAATATTAAAAACAAAAGAAATAATAATTTTATATTAATATTAAAAAAAGGTATTTTCATCATATCTTGTTGAGACCAAAAATAAAAAGATTTATCTTTAATCATTATATTATTCAATAAAGTTATATTTGTTTCATCTTCATAACTATGAAATAATGTTGGACCAACATAAGTATTAAATTTTTTAGTATTACGAATTACATCAACATGATATGTTAACATCAAATTTGAAAATTTGTCCATGCCTCTGTCTGAAATTAAATATGCTGCTGAACTACCGCATACATCACCATTTATTTTTTTATATTCTTTACAAAATCCTTGTTTATGTAATAAAATTATATCCCAATTTGGATCTTGTTTACTAATTCTATCTATTGTTTCATTTATTTCTTTATTTAAATCAATATTAGGTATTGTTTTAATGTCATCTTCGAATATTAATGCAATTTTTATATTTTCATTTTTTAATTTTTCACATAGTTTAATATGACTTAAACCACATCCTATAATTTTATTGGTACAAAAAATTTTACACATTGGATGTACGTTTTCTTCTTCTGTATTTACTTTATTTCCATCTATTCCGCTAAAACGATGTACCTTTGACATATCATAATTTATTTTTTTTAATTCATTATTAGTACGTTCGAGATTAGCTTTATCTTTATCCATATTAATAATATAAGTTTCCATTATACATTTACAAAAGATTTTTTTATACATATAAACTCTGTGTTGTTGCTACAAATTTCAATATCATTCCTTCTATTTGTGACATTCTATGCATACATGTTGCCTTTTGTTGTTTTTCACTAATTTTCATTAATTCTTTAGATATTGTACATATCTTAAGTATTCCTTATGCAAAATCTCCCAATGAAACTTCCCTATCTTTTAATTTTGTTTGTACAAAATATTTACATTGTTGTTCATTCTCCAAATCACACCATTCTTGCATTATATCTACAAATTCCATTACCAATGGATCATAATAGTTTTCTCCACTATTTACTTGATAATGATCTTCTAAATTACCATATTTATCGTACAACTTAATTATATGATTGATTATTTCTTTCAAATATGAATTATTCGTTTGTGGCACATACGATCGATAATCATCTATTACTTTTATATCACAAAATATTGACAATATTCCAACTATTTCTCTTGAATTAAAATCTTCAAAATAATTGGTTTGATCTAATAATTCACTTATTATCAACGAATGTATTTCCGCTATATTTGATGCATTTTCACCCAAAATCATAAACTCATATAATGACTCATCTTCACAGTATTTTATAAAATTTGTTTCTACTAACAAATCACACATGCTTTTTACTCCACAATATATATAGTTTCTACAATATTCAATATGTTTTATTGACTTTTCATAATCATATTTCATATTATTCAATTGTTCAATATGTCCCACATCTGCCATTATAAATTTATATTCATCTTTCATTGCTTGTAATTCTCGTTCTTTATTTTTTCGCTGTTTATTGGATGACTTTTCTATTATTCCGTTGAATACATTTGAACTTGTTAATTCTAAATATTTTTCACATACATCATAAGGTGTGCGTAAATTTTTTATATATTCTTCTTTATTAAATATTTTTTTATGTAATTCATCTGCAATATTTTCTTCATTAGAAGATGACTTTTTCAACTCTTCATATAACATACTCTTGTTTACAAATTGTACAAAATCATCGATTTTGTTTTTTCCATGTTTCAATAAATTCAATATTACTGAATAAGACATTTGAAATTTTGATACCAACTTTTGAGGTGCACCACATAATATTTCTTGATAATCATTCGCATATGGAAATTCAAACATATTATTACAATGCACAACATGACCAACTGTGTCTAATCCTCTTCGTCCTGCACGTCCAGCAGCTTGACTGTATTCATGTGGAAACAAATGACGCATTTTTGTTCCATCGAATTTTGTTAAACTTGTAAATACTGCTGTTCGTATAGGACAATCTAAACCAATTGCAAACGATTCAGTTGCAAAAAGCAACTTAATATGTTTACGAGATATCATATATTCTACTATTTCTCGTAAAATTGGTATCATTCCTGAATGATGAATTCCTATTCCTTTTTCCAATAATTTAACCAAATTATCATATTCCGGTAAATTCATATATTCTTTATAATTTGGCAATTTTCGCAATATTTGATCACATTCTTGTTTTATTATATATGGTACTTTACTATCAAATTCCAATATATTTGTTGTTATTGCATTTGCAAATACTTCCACATTTTTTCGTGAAAATACAAAAGCAATTGCTGGTAACATCTCCTTTTCTTTTAATTGCTTAGCTAAGTTGTTTAATACATGTGTTTTGTTTATAAATGCATTATTTTGATCGATTAGATTTAGTGTTGATTTTAGTTTTAAATACCCATCTTCTTGAAATTTATCTTTACTTGTTTTTAATGTTATAAAATTATCAGCAACATCACGTATTTTCTTTTGTGTCTCTTTATCTTTTATTTTTTTGAAAACACCTTCATTTGTTGTTAAGAAACCGTAATGTGTCAATGGAACAACCCTGTGATAAGTACTTGATAAATATACTTGTTTTTCTTGCGAACCTCTTTCACACCATTGTGCAAATTTTTCTGGACTATCAATGGTTGCTGATAACATAATCATTTGAATATGTTGCGGTAACATTAATATTGTTTGCTCCCATGTTTGTCCACGATATTCATCATTAATATAATGCACTTCATCAAATATTACACAAGCCAATTCTTCATTTATATTTAATTCAAATTCAAAATCTTTTTTTAATTCGGTAGTTTGTTCTAATGAAAACAAATAATTCATTAATATTTCAGTTGTCATAATCAAAACATCCGCACAAGGATTTGTTTTTATATCACCCGTAAACAATCCAAAACTTATATCTGGATATTTATTTGTAAATTCATAATATTTTTGATTGGATAATGCTTTTATTGGACTGGTATATACTACTTTTTTTCCTTTTGATTTAAAATATTCTAATGCAAATTCAGCAGGCAATGTTTTCCCTGAACCGGTATGTGCCGTTACTAAACTATGATGACCAGTAACAATAGCTTCAATTGAATACTTTTGAAAATCGGATAATTTGAAAGGATATTTTTCAAAATATTCATCGTAAGTTGTGTTTTCATAAGGATCATTGCAAATTACCACCATTATATAAATATATAAGTATACGTTAAATATTTATATGTTTATTTAAATCAATTTTTTGAAAATTGATTTTGAAAAACTTTTGTAAATTATATACATGAACCACGAATATGAATCTATTATTAATTTTACTTTTGACTTGTTATTATGGTTATTTTGTATATGGATATTTAACCAAACCACATTGGAATACAATCAATAATATACTTCAAAGTAATGCAAAAAAACAAATAAAACAAGATGCTAAAGATATTATTTTCAAAGAACATTTCAATTGGGCAAATAAACATACATATAAATTTATTCAAAATAAAAATTTTATATTGTCAAAATCTCAAATAAATGAATTAAAAGTATGTTGTTATTTAGGGCTGACAAAAGCAATCAATAGATATAATGGCACAGGTAATTTCTATATATACTCTTGTATTTATATGAATTCAGAACTATACAAGGGTATAAGCGATATAACATCTATGAAAACATTACCACATTATTTACGTGTAAGTAAAAAATGGAAAGAGAAAAATGAAGAAACTTATAAAAAAAATATGATACCAATTAGAACAACACGTTATGATAAATTATTATATAATAAAGAAAATGAAAATATAGATATTAGAGAAATAATAAATGAACTACCTAGCAATGAAAGAAGATTGTTTTATTTAAGATATGACTTTATTAATCTGAAAAAAATACGCGGATATGAAAGATTAGCTGAACTACAATGTTGCAGTAAAAATACCATACAAAAAAAATTTAAAATCATAAATGAAAAAATTAAAAATCAATTAGATACTTATAAATAATGATCTCTTAAATAATAACAAAAATATTCTATAATTTCTTGATTTGCTATATCATTACAATGGGTTACACTTTTTACTATATTCAAAAATTCTCTATTTATTAATTCTGTTTTGTTTCTTATTAAATAATCAAAATAAAACTGCAATATTGTTTTTTTATCTGTATTGTATTTTAAACTTGTTTCGTGTAAATAAATATGTATTTCTTGTACTGATTTTTTTTTATTTAATATATATTCGTGTATATTTTCATAAACACTATTATTTAATACACTGTTTTTCCATTCTTCAAAATTCAATCCTTGATTTAATTGAATAAAATTGATTATACTTCTTATATCCGATTGATATATATTTTGAATTGAATCTATAATATCTTTTGTTAAATTCAAATTCTCATTTTCCGATAAGTTATTGATAAATTTATATATTTCATCTCTAGGTAACTGATTAAATCTGATATTTATAAACTCATTTTGTAATGATTCATCTACTTTACAAATATAATTACATATTAAACAAAATTTTACATTTTTATTACATGACTGTAATAAATATTTTAATGCTTGTTGAGCATTTTTTGTCATATAATCCACTTCATCCAATATTACAAATTTTACACCGGTTTCAAACAAGTTATTACTTTTTACAAAAGTATTGATTTGATTGCGTACAATATCTATACCCCTTTCATCAGATGCATTTAAATGAATAATTTGACTTTTACTTATTTTATAAAAACGTTTTTGATATTCATTTATTAAATTTATAATGGTTGTTGTTTTTCCTGTTCCAGGAGGACCATAAAACAACAAATTTGGAAAATATCCTCTATCTAAAATATTATTGAATATTCTTCGATTCATAGTATCCAATACAATATTGTCAAAATGTACTGGTCTATATTTTTCTACCCATGGCGTTGTTTGGTTCATTAAATAGTTATAAAAGAACTATTTATATTTATTATTTAAAAAAATGAATTAAATAAACACGCTATTATAATGTATACTATGCAGCTACGCAATAGATATGTTCCTAGCATTTATGATAGAAAACCTACTTATGAAAATAGAAATTGTAACAAAAGATCTAATCATCAACGTAGATCAGGATATAATATGAAAGCAACTCACCATAAGAAACCAAATTACGAAGAAACTTCAAGTAATGAAAAAACTCTTGATATGACTTTTAGAAGTCTCAGAAAAAAAAATAAAATGAATTATCAAAAAGAATTGCAAATCATTGAAAAGCAACAAAGTCAAATCATTAAAAAGTTAAATGACCTAAAAAATGCTATCAGATAAAATTTTACAAAATTGAATTAGTTTAATAATGATTATTATTAAATACATTAATAATAATGACTTCTTATTTAGAGATTATTGTGGGTCCAATGTTTGCTGGTAAAACGAAACGACTAATATCAACATACAATCATTTAAAAGCTTCTGAAAAAATAATTGCCATAAATAATAGTTTAGATACACGTTATGGAGATAATGTAATATGTTCTCATGACAAACAATCTATTCCTTGTTTAATGATTAACGATTTATATAGTGCGTGGTTTTTCAAAGAAAATGAATTTTATGAAGATCTACATAAAAGTGAATTTATTTTAATAAATGAAGCACAATTTTTCAAAGATTTATATATTATTGTGTATAATATGTTGAAAAATGATAAAAAAGTTTTTATATATGGTCTAGATGGTGATTTTAAACAAAAAAAATTTGGTGAAATTTTAGATCTAGTACCACTTTGTAATTATATTGAAAAACTAAAAGCAGTTTGTAGCTATTGTAAAGGTCATGCATATTTTACACATAGACTAGATAATGCAACACAACAAGTGCATATTGGTAATGATAATTATGTTTCATTATGTATAAATTGTCTGCCAAAACATAATGAACCTGAAACAGAAAGTGTTGCGTCTGTCGATTAAAACACTTTTTAAAACAATTTAAAATATAAAAATTATGTATTTTATAAATGGCTGAAGTTGTCGAAAAGAAAAAAAGAGGTCGAAAACGTAAAGAAGATATTGCAAGAGAAAATATACAAATTAGTGTATCTACCAATGATAATTCTAATAATATTGTTCAAGAACCACCAGTAGCAAAAAAACGAGGTCGTAAACCCAAGGGAGGTAAAATTATTGCAAAAGAAAAAGAAGAACAAGTTGTTTCAAATAATGTTTCAAATGTTATATTACATTTGAAATGTAATATAGCTGATTTAAATGAATTAGAACAAAAGTCTTCAAATTTTAAATATAATCCAGATGTACCACCTGAAATAGAAAGTTACGAAAAGCAAACTATTTTTTCTAATTATCATGAAAATAATGAAGTTCAATATGCATATAATAATAATAACAATACTTCCACTATTAGTTGTTCTAAATGTAATAACAATGAAAATATAAATTCAAAAGAAATTAATAGTAAATTAAAAAATCTTAAAATAAATTTATATAAAAATCTTTTACATGATAAAAAATCTGCTTGTTTTTGGTGTACATATGAGTTTGATAATCCTCCTTGTTATATACCAAAACATGAAATAGATAACAATATATATGGTTATGGATCATTTTGTAGACCTGAATGTGCTGTTGCCTATTTAATGAAAGAACCCATAGACGATTCAACAAAATTTGAAAGATACAGTATATTAAACAATATTTATAGTAAAGTATATGATTATGAAAAAAATATCAAACCTGCACCAAATCCGTATTATTTATTAGATAAATTTTATGGTAATCTTTCCATTCAAGAATATCGTCATTTACTAAATTCACAACATCTATTGTTAGTAATAGATAAACCAATGACACGAATTTTACCAGAATTATATGAAGATAACGATAATTTTGTATTAAATATCTATAATAATAATAACGAAAGTAATTCAAATAGCATGTATAAAGTAAAACGACAAAGTGATAAAAAAGAAGGACCTACAAAAAAAAGTATTATTGAGAACCAATTTGGGCTGGCAATATAAAAATTGATTTATATAAATTTAGTTATTTAATTTATATAAAAGTATCTCCTAGTATTTTATTATGAAATTTTGTGTTAAATGTGAAAATATGTATTATTTAGGAATTAATTCTGAAGATCCGAATAAACTATCATATTATTGTAGACATTGTGGTTATGTAGATGAAACAATAACAGAAGAAGGCATTTGTATATTAGATACGAAAATACAAAAATCAGAGCAAAAATTCAGTCACATTATTAATAAATATACAAAACTTGATCCAACATTACCAAGAATATATAATATGAAATGTCCAAATGTTGAATGTAAAACAAATAAAGATGAAAATTTAAATTCTGAAATTATTTATGTTCGTTATGATAATAATAATTTAAAGTATATATACATTTGTTCTACATGCGATACAAATTGGTTATCTAATTAAAAAATTGAATATAAATAAATAATGGTTTAAATATAATACTTTTTTATTGTATAATGGATAACGAAAAAGAATATTTGGGAGGCAGCGATGAAGAAACAGATGATGATTCAATCATAGACAACGATAATGAAAAGAAAAATATTGATGATGATGATAATATTAGTGATAATGATGAAGATTTAGAAATGGATGAAAAACAATCAGATGATGAAAACATTGATGAAGTAGATGATGAAAATTTATATGACATTCGTGAAAATCTAATTGATAATTTAAATACAAATATAATAAATCGTGATAATTTTGACGATGATGATGACGATGATTTTGATGAAACCTATTTTCAAAAATTAAATAAAGATGTACATGATAACATTATTCAAAATTATCATCCTGAATTAAAAATCCACAATGTCCATGAAATTAAAGCTGCGTGTAAAATTATAAAAGACGAAAATGGAAATATAATTGATCCACTTCATAAAACACTTCCATTTATTACACGTTATGAAAAAACACGTATTTTAGGTGAACGTGCAAAGCAAATCAATGAAGGAGCTAAACCGTTTGTTGAAATAGAGAAGTCAATGATTGATGGCTATTTGATTGCATTGAAAGAATTCAAAGAAAAAAAAATCCCATTTATTATTCAAAGACCATTACCTAGTGGCAACTCAGAATATTGGAGATTTTGTGATCTTGAATGTTTAGAATAAATTTATATTTATATTATATAAATATGAATAATGAATTTGCTGATCCAAATGAAGGGATCAATGCTATTATAAAATATCTTAAAAATTTACCACAAAATTCAACCAATCAAACTATAAAATGGGAAATTGAAACTATAGAAGATGCAATAGATAATAATGAACTTTCACGCCAAACATTAAATAATATTAGAATTTTTTCTTTAGAAATGCAAAATGAAGTAGAAATAAAAAAAAATGAAATACAAGATTTAATGAGAATATTAATCAATAAACCAATTATGAAAGATCTAGTTGTTGATAGAAATATTGAAGATAATTATGAAGAACCTTATTTATCTGATGATATAAAAAAAACAATACCTTATTTTTATCCTATTCAACGAACAACTGCAGCAGACGAATTGATTAACTTTCAAAATCAAGATTGTATTGATTTATTTAATAATATAAAAATAATTAAAGATATTAAAACAAGAATGATTTATTACATAGAACAATATATAATTAAATTACAGGCGGATTATAATGAATTACATAACGATATTAAAAAGTTTCAACGACTCACATTACCTAATAACAGAAATAATCCTAATTCAGCACATGGTTTGCCTAGTCATATTAAATCTAGATATGCAGGAAATACCAGCGGATCTCCTCTAGATCCTATTATAAATTCAATGATGGAATCAGCAGAAGAAATAAATAGAGAATTACAATATTTTTATGGTCGATTAAATAATTTGGGTTATGATAATAATAATTATAATATGGATAAACAAATAAGAGAAGCTACATTTGCACAACAACGAAAAAATCGTAAAGGCGGGAAATCTAAAAAAAAATCCTATAAAAAGTCTAGAAAACGTAATAAAACTAAATATAGAAAACGTAAACATTAACGTTTCCAATGTTTTCCACAATCTAAACATGTAATGAAAATTGTTTCTGGCTCATCCGCTGAACGAGTTTGCATTGTATAATACGAACATTTTTTCGATTTACATTTGCTACATGTAAACATATCTGTATTTGCTACCAAATTTGTATCATATTTACTTTCATCTATTTTACTCTTCTTTTCTAATAACTCTTTCCAATGAGCTGGATCCATTTCTTGATGTGTCATAAAAGCAAACGTTTGTGGTAACAATTCATCATTTTTTAATGATTTCAATATTTCTTCATTTTTCAAATTACAGTAGATTGTTCGTAAACGATCGCAATATAAATGCATAAACCAAGGATTATCCCATTTTTTTACCAATCTTCGGGTAGATGCTTCTTTAATAGTATAATTATAAATTGCTTTTTCTAAATTGGTGGCTTTTTTCTCATCATCCAATATTTTTGAAAATCTATTCACAATATTTGGACGAAATTCACTCGGATTTATTTCAAATACAGACATCTTATAAATTATATAATACTTTGCTTTTATATAATTCAATTTTTAAATATAATCACATATTTCTACATTATAACTATTGTTTTTTTCTATTATTCTAAACGGTTTTCCACATCCATATATTTTATTTTCTCTTATCAATTCATCACATTGTTCTTTTTTCATATGTGGATCTATTTGTTGGTAAGTACTTTTATATATACCATGTCTAAATATTTTACAATTTAATTGATAGATTAATATTATACCGCAACAATGTGGACAACTTATTAATAATTCTTTCATATTATATTAAATATTTTTAACCACATGTTGTATCCGCACCCATAGTTGTTCTTTTAAAAGTATACGTTGTTAATTTTCTATCTACACAATCCTTTGTTAATTTGTTCAAATAAATACTATATGGCTGCCATTTATCTTTGATTAAATCCTTTGTTTCATTACATGTTGTTTTTAGATTATTACATACCACTTTTTCGTATAATGCGTTACATGATGCATCATCTGCATGCTTAATTGCTTCTTCTTTTACTTTTAAAATATGATCTTGTTGTGTATTATTATTTCTATTATCATCCGGTTTAACCATTGAAATAGTTTCTATTGGAGGATTTTCTGGTTGCGTTTCATTACAATATTTATATTTTAACTTACACTTTCTATTTGCTAACATTCCTTTTGTATTTAAAACAGCCTTTTTTACTACAGACGAATCATTTGTTGTTTTAATACCGTGTTGCACAACAGGTCGATTATCAAATGTTCCACAACATCCTCCATGACCATGTCCAACATTTCCTTTTAAAATAGTTTTTGGTAAACTATTTCCTAATGAATCCTTTCCAATATATCCTTCATTTCTTTGTCCACCATAAAGTGAAAATCCATTATTATTTCTAAAGGGTCCACTTACACTCATATTATTATATTTTGTTTGTGTTTTCTTTTTTAAAGTTGCCAATGACATATATATAATAATATATGAAAATATTTTTTATATATATTCTTCTTCTTCTAATTCTTCTTCACAATATATATCATCCTCTTCTTCATCATCATCTACTATAAAATCATCTTTTGCATAACCTTGCTTTGTTTTTTCATATTCTACGCTATCATCATCTTCATCATCATCATCCAAATCTTCAAATCCACCATACAAATAATTATAAATATCTTCCCATTCAGATGCTGTTAAATCTCCCTTATTATTTACTAGTACATAGCTACCAAAATATAATTCTTCATCTACGGGTGGAGGAAATTCATATTTATTTTCTTGGCCA
>MDSZ01014926.1_pt1 | contig 23727 bp, 20 predicted proteins | sample 811201 | NCBI WGS metagenome assembly MDSZ01 (sample SAMN05326647, study PRJNA326480) | marine metagenome | isolation source: seawater | place: Indian Ocean: North | collected 2010
CATTTAATGAAAAAGATAGCAGATTAATTGACCCTGTAAAACTTAAAAACCTGCCTTCGTCTAATCGTTCACCACTAGTAGCTGGTACATTATCTGCAATCATTCCAGGTGCTGGTCGAGCTTACTCCGGAAGAACAATGGATGGCCTAATGGGGTTTTGGACTTTTTACCTAACAGGAAGCTCAGCCTATTTTTCAATTAAAGAAAAAAGAACCATCGCTGGGCCATTTTTCTTAACTGTATCAGCAATAGTTTACATAGGTGAGATCTATGGGGCGTGGAGATCAGCAAAATATTACCAAAATGTAATTAAATAGAGCCACCGACTGGATTTGAACCAGCGACCCACGCATTACGAATGCGTTGCTCTACCAACTGAGCTACGGTGGCTTTATATATATTTTAAAATAGATGGCAGAGGTTTAAAAAGATTTAATTACTAGTGAGATTTTGAAAAATTAATTAGTGCCGGTATTCCACTATCAATATTATCGATTTTTGTTAATTCTTTTTCTTTTTCAGAAGCATAGTTTTTATCCCAATCAATAAGTTTTTTTGCCATTATTTTATGAAAATAAAAAGGCATGAAAATAGCTAGATAAAGCATAGTAAGATATCCATGAGGCATCATCGGAGCGTTATTATATGCTCTAAGCTCCCAATACTTTAAATTAGCTTTTTCATGATGAGATGAGTGTCTGGTTACGTTGTACAAATAAATACTACTCATAATGCTATTTGAGTTCCAAGAATGCCTTGGGAATACTTTCTCACCTTCTACACGAACTAGTCCATAGTGTTCGGTGTAGTTGATTACCTCTAGCAAGGCTTTTGCAATAAAAGCGCAAAGTAAAAAAATCAACATTCCTTTGAACCCGCCAATAAAAAATGATATAATAGTAAACAGAGTGCTTCTAAAATATCCACTGATCATTCTATTTTTAATATTAATGACAGAGAGATCCTTTCTTCTCAACCGTTCACACTCAATTTTCCATGCATCTTTTTGTTCTTTGACAATTGCTTTTATAATAAATGAATAAATGTTTTCTCCTCGTTTTGCAGTAGCAGGATCTTTGGGTAAGCCTACATTTTTGTGATGGCCGTAAACATGCTCAATTACGAATGCACAGTCCCAGGATAAAGACAATAACCAATTTGCCATGAACATATCAAATTTTTCTTTTATCCTATGACTAAGCTCATGTCCAGGAACAGTCCCCATAATACCTATAAAAAGTCCAGAAAGTGCTACCAAAAAAATAGTATCTAGTGTGTTTATTGTTTCTCTAACATAAAAAAGATCTATACTAAAGCTAGTTAATAAAAAGTTTGAAAATAAATTGGGGCTACTATCTCCAAGTATAAAGGCAACCATCATTAAGTATATTATCAGTATTGGTAGGTTAATATATATAGGAAGATTTAGAAAGAAAGCTTTGTGATATTTTCTTTCCGTATTATCTCTTGAAAGAAAAAAATCTCCTAGTATAATAAACAGTGAAAAACCTATAAAAAATACGGTAGGATAGTAAGGTCCTTGAGTGCAAAAGTACATTGCACTTAGTAGAGTTATAGTTGAAATATAGTATTTTAAATACTTCATTAGACCATATATATAGTTAATATTAGTTCTAAAAAATATTCTAATTCCAACTTTTTTTATTTTATAAAAGGTGTTGTATTCATTTCAAATAACACATTAAGTGAAATGACGTTTAGCTTAATTCAAATCATATCTATGAAACTAATACTAATTATTATGATATCAATATGAGGTACTCTAATTAAATTAAGGGAACTTGACATTAATCACTACTTTAAGATCGAAGTTTCGAATTATCCTTATACTTCTAGTTATCAATAAAGAGTTAATTATAGTTAGAATTTGCCTTCTTGATTGTTTTATTTTCACCAACTGTATTCCTAAGATACAGACAAAATAACTTTTGTACGCATCTACAAAATTTGACAGTGTAAGAACTTTTTATTATTTTTAGTAATAGCAAAACTAGGCTAGGAATGAATCAGTGAATATAAAGAGTATCTTAAATCTATCAGTTCTATATATTTTATGTGTGATTCATTTATCATGCACAAAATCGAATAAAGATAATATCGGAAAAAAAGGATGGGTCATTGATTTTATAGATGAGTTTGATTTTTTTAATGAAAAAAATTGGCAAGATCAATTATTATGGGTGAACAACGAAGATCAATGCTATGTTAGGGATGGTAGATATAATACCCGTGAAGTAAGTAATGGAACATTGAAGCTAAGACTTATAAGTTTAAAATATGAAATGAAATGCTCCACCAATGTGTCTAAATTTGGGGAAATTCATCCTGCAACGCGTTATGTTTCTGGGCGCTTAACATCAAAAAATCTTCAAGAATTTACTGGTGGGCGATGGACAGCTCGCATAAAGTTAAATAAAGCAGGTGAAGTAGGAATGTTTCCTGCTTGGTGGCTTTTAGGTGCACGAAATAACGAACCTCCAATTCAAGAAGAGAATGAAAATATTTGTTGGCCTTTGCCAGGATCAGGTGAAGTAGACATTATGGAGCATCATGGTCAGCATGGAGGTCAAACAGGTTATGTTGGTCGCAGTATATTACCTTTAGGCACGTGTGAGGATGGAGGGGACTGGTGGACTAATCAAGTCAACTTAACTTCAAGCCTAACTGAGTTTAATGAATATTCAGTTGAGTGGAATGATGAAGATTTAGTTTTCAAATTAAACAATGTTGAAGTTGGTCGTAATATTGGAATAGCGAAAAAATTACTTGAGCCTATGTTTGCTATTCTAAATTATGCAAAAATTAGTAATGAAAAAATGGATGGAATATGGGAGATGGAAATTGATTGGGTTAAGCATGAAAAATGGGTTAATTAAATAAATATATCATTAAGTGTTACCATAAAGGTTTTTTGTTTTTGGAAATTTTCACTCACATTGTTTTTTAAACTAATATGAATAAAACAAAATTTGGAATGACCAAAGCTCGATAGTTAATTACATACTACAGCAGTATCTTTAAGTACAGTCTTAAGAAAGATTTATGTTATTCGATCAAAAACAATTGAAAAGTGTTATACTCTTATCCTATTTTTTAGTCAATACATTGTACCCTCAAGAATTGTACAATTTAGCTTTTGGAGATTCTAACTCACTTGATGTGGCAACATGGAACATCGAATGGTTTCCAAAAAATGATCATATCACAATTGATTATGTTACTGAAATAATCAATCTTTTAGAATTAGATATCCTTGCTATTCAAGAAGTAAATGATACCACTATGTTTAACCACATGTTAGCTTCCTTACCAGAATATTCAGGGTATTATGAATCGAGTTGGTTTGCTGGTTTAGCATATGTATATAAAAACGGATCAGTAGAAGTCAATGACATTTATGAGATTTACACCACTTCATCCTTTTGGAATGCTTTCCCTCGATCGCCTATGGTAATGGATATTAATTTTATGGGAGAAAATTATTTTTTAATTAATAATCATTTTAAATGTTGCGGAGATGGCATAATTGATCATGATGATATATCTGATGAGGAAAACAGGAGATATATTGCAATGAATTTAATTAAAGAATATATTGACAATAATCTTTCAGATAAGAATGTGATTGTATTGGGTGATTTAAATGATGATATAGCTGAGCCATTGCTAAATAATGTATTTCAGGAAGTTATAGATGACTCAAATAATTATCGTTTTGTAGATATTGGGATTGCACAAGGCAATAGTTCTGATTGGTCATTTCCGAATTGGCCATCCCACCTAGATCATATTTTAATTACTGATGAGTTATTTAACGGTATTAATACTTTAGAAGTTGAAACAATAAAAATTGATCAATTTCTTGATGGTGGTTGGAACGAGTATGATCAAAATATATCCGATCATAGACCTGTAGCAATAAAATTTATCTTTAGTTTAACGTCACCTTATGATATCAATGATGATGGGATAGTAAATGATTCTGATCTACTAATGCTATTATCTTTTATTTTAGAAAATATTGAACCAATTGATTTAGTAGATATTAATCTTGATCTAGAAGTTAATATTTTTGATTTGTTGCTTTTATCAGATTATATACAAGAATTGTAGAATAAATATTTTTACTAATTAAGAGCATATTTTTCTTTTTTCTTAATAGCAGCTCTTTTTGTTTGGTTAAGTTCCATCTTTCTTAACCTGATATTTTTTGGTGTTATTTCAACCAATTCATCTTCAGCAATAAACTCGATATATTGATCAAGAGATAATTGTTTTGGAGGTCTTATATGAATCGTATTATCGGATCCTGAAGCACGCATATTGGTAAGTTTTTTTTCTCTAGTAATATTAATATTTAAATCGCCTTCTCTATTTCGCTCTCCCACAACCATCCCATCGTAAACATCAGTACCTACCTTCACAAACAATTCACCTCTATCTGCCATACCGATACATGCATATGTTGTGACTTTACCATTTCTATCAGCAATAAGCGCTCCAGAATTTCTTTGTGGAATAGGACCAAACCAGTTTGAATAACCATCAAATAATTTATTCATAATCCCAGCTCCTTGTGTATCCGTCATAAACTGAGATCTGAAACCAATTAAACCCCTAGATGGAATAGAGAACTCAAGATTAACTCGACCAGTCCCATGATTTTGAAGATTTGTCATTTTACCTTTTCTGCTAGATAATTTTTCTGTGACTATGCCTACCTTTTCTTCAGGAATATCTAAAAAGACTTTTTCCATTGGCTCAAGTTTATTCCCGTTATTTATTTTTATTATGACTTGTGGTTTTGAGACCATGAATTCATATCCCTCTCTTCTCATGGTTTCAATTAAAATTGCCATCTGTAGTTCACCTCTACCACGAACTTCAAAAATATTAGTTTGTTCTGTTTTAAGAACATGAAGAGAAACATTGCCTAAGGTTTCACGAAAAAGTCTTTCTCCTAGATGCCTAGTTGTTAAAAATTTTCCATCTTGCCCAGAGAACGGGCTATCATTTACATAAAAAAGCATCGAGACTGTTGGTTCATCTATTTTAATACGTGGAAGAGGCATTGGTGTTTCATTATCTGAAATAGTATCTCCTATAGAAATATCATCTATTCCAGCTAGGGCTATTATATCTCCTGATTCTACTTCGTTGACTAAAACTTTTTTCAACCCATGAAAAGTATATAAGGCTGAAAATTTTTGGTTTTGGATGTTTTCTTCCAGTTTGCATAACGCATATGATTTATTCATTGATAGTATACCATTGTTTAATCTCCCTACAGCAATCTGCCCTACATAAGAATCATAATCAAGACTTGTAATCAAGAACTGAGGAAGCATATCATTACTTGCTTTAGGCCCAGGGATTGTATCAATAATAGTTCTAAATAATGGAATCAGATCTTCAGAGGTATGTTTGACATTTTTTTTACCTAATCCTCTTTTAGCGTCAGTATAAACAATAGGGAATTCAATTTGATCTTCAGACGCACCTAGATCAATAAAAAGGTCGTATACTTCATCAACAACTTCATCAATTCGAGCATCTGGACGATCTATTTTATTAATTACCAAAATTATAGGCAAATTTTTCCCCAAAGCTTTTTTTAAAACAAATCGAGTTTGAGGAAGTGGGCCCTCGCTCGCATCAACTAGTAGAAGAGCGCCATCGACTAGATTAAGACTTCTCTCAACCTCTCCACCAAAATCAGCATGTCCTGGTGTATCAAGAATATTTATTTTTATATTATCAAAAAATACTGCAGTGTTTTTGGCAGTAATTGTAATGCCTCTCTCTTTTTCAAGATCCATGGAATCCATAACTCTTTCTTCTATATTTTGATGTGCCTTGAAAGTTCCACTTTGTTTCAAAAGACCATCAACTAAGGTAGTTTTCCCATGATCTACATGAGCTATAATAGCAATATTTCTTATTGAATTTTTTCTCATTATTTTGTTTAAAAAAAAACCCCGCATTCAAGCGGGGTTTTTTTAAACTGCCTCAGTTACTCACCCGCAACTGATGCTTTGCGATAATCAGTTACTAACTTTTTTATTTCACCAATGGCTTTTCGAGCTCTAGAACCAGCTGCTTTATTACCGTTCATGTTTTTTTCATGCTCAGATTCAAATGTATCAAAGTGATTTTTAATTTGATCGTATAGTTTGCTTGTTTTTGACATCGTTTTTCCTTTTTTGTTAAAATAAATATATTTCCAAGGCCGAGATATTAATAATCCTTTACTTAAAATTTGTCATTTATTTTATCTCATGTGATAATTTTTAAAATACTCCAAAATAAACTTTGATTATTATTTATCTCCAAAATATTTCCAAAGTAATTTGGAAATATTTCTTATCAATACAAATCCTTCATTATTATAGTCCCAGCTAGTATCTTTTTGATTGTTAGTAATTACACAAAAGGCATAGTCTCCTTTTGGGGCATTTACAAGAAGAACCTCGGAACGTGATTGGCTAATTGCGCCTTGTTTTGATGCCACTTGGAAATTGGGAGGAATTTGGGAAAGAGCCTCTTCATCCCAGTAAATTCGTGTTAGGTGTCTATATATTTTTTCACTATAAGGTTTTGTCAAAATTTTTCCTTCTCTAATTTTAATTAATAAATCGCTCATTTCTTTTGCAGTTGTTTCACCCCAGCCATATTTTTTTTTATCATTTTCTCTCCCTTTTGTTCGTGAATTGACTCGAGTATTTTTAAAATTATTGATTGATAACCAATTATTGATAGCTATACCACCTCCAGCAATCTTTTGTAGCCATAGGCTTGCGTGATTATCGCTTAGCGTAATCATATGAGTAAGTAGTTTTTTGACTGTAATTTTCTCTCCATCTTTAAATCTTGATATTGCATCTTCACCTTTCCACTTGTAGTCTATCGAATCCTTATAATACGTCACCACGCTGTCCAGACTTAATTCATTTTTTTCTATTCTATCAAATATCTTTATTAATATAGGGATCTTTATAAGGCTTGCAGTAGGCATTAATCTTTCTTCATTGATACCGAATTCAAAATTTAATTTAAGATGTTTAACGTAAACGCTTACATCACCATCAAATTGATTAACAAGTGAATAAATTTCTTTTTTTATTTTTTTTTTATTTTTTTTTAAGGCACATAAATAAATAATTAGCATAAATGATGATGCAACCAGGATGATTATTTTAATCTGATTATTAAAAATTTTCATTTTCATTTATCGTATATTGCAGATCTCCAAGCTCCATATATTTCTCCTAAATAAACAGAGAAAGCGATGAATCCCAGCATAGGACCTGCAATGGGCCTTTTACTTTTAATAGCAAAATATGCAGTACTAGATGACATATAAAAGGTCCAAAATCCCATCAAACCATCCCAAGAACGATTAGAATAAATACGACCAGATCCAGGTACTATCATTGAAAAAGAAGCAGCGAGCCAAGGCGATTTTTCTTTTTTTCTGTTTGAACTTGGATTTAAGTAGTCAATAAGACGTCCATCAGGCGAGTGAAATGGTTTTTCTAGCTTTGTATGGTAGTATAATGCAAATGGATTGCATCTGACAATTCGATCTGAGGTCATAGCTGCACCGAAAATAATTCCATAATTTTTTAGTGCATGTGAACCATAATTAGAGCAACTTGGGTAAAACTGGCAATTTAAAAAGTTTGTGTTGTATGATAATCTTTGCCATGTAGCTAAAGGCAATATACTAACCTTTTGAATTATAGAAATATTTTTGGAATTCAATAGAGAATCGGCTGGATATTTAGTCTTTCCGAATAACAAACTATAACTAATTAAAATAAATGCCCAATACATATGTAAAATTACCAACTAAAAGTTTAAACTGAAGCTGTTCGTTTATTAGATTTATAAACTAAAATTATACAATAATGGAAAAAATCATAGAACATATATTTGGAAACCCTGTTTATCAAGCCATAGCCATCATATTAATTTTGATTTTGATTTATGGTATTATGAAAAAAATAATAAAACTGGTCATTACTATAGGAGCGGTGCTTGTTTGTTATTCGATCTACTTGAATTATACAAACCAAGAGTTGCCAATAAGTAAAGAAGAATTAAAAAAATCAGTAGGTGATAATGTTGATAAAGCGAAAGAGAAAGCTAAATTAACTGTAGAGGGAGCTTTGGAAAACGCAAAAAATGAAATTATAGAAAAGGTGGGGGAAAAAACGGAAGAAATAAAAAATAAAATTGATCAAGAGATATCAAAGTAGCTCACTTGCTATTTCTGCTAGTTGACTTCTTTCTCCTTTTTTTAAAGTAATGTGTGCAAAAATTTTACTACCCTGCATTTTGCTTAATATATGGGTTAGCCCATTTGAATGTTTGTCTAAATATGGATGATCTATCTGATTAATGTCACCCGTAAAAATTATTTTTGTACCATCGCCAGCTCTGGTAATAATTGTTTTTACTTCATGTGGAGTTAGATTTTGAGCTTCGTCTACGATAAAAAATGCCTTTTGTAAACTCCTTCCACGTATATAAGCAAGAGGCGTTATTAACAACTTTTCTTTTTCGAGCATTTGATTAATTTTATATACACGTTCATCATTTTTTTTAAACTGGTTTTTGATCACTGATAGATTGTCAAATAAAGGTTGCATATATGGATCTAGTTTTGATTGAATGTCACCAGGTAAAAAACCTAGATCTCGATTGCTAAGAGGAATAATCGGGCGAGCTAGATAAATTTTTCTAAAGACAGATCTTGATTCTAATGCTGTAGCAAGAGCAAGCAAGGTTTTTCCAGTACCTGCGTTTCCTAACAGAGAAACTAATTGTATGCGTTCATCTAAAAGAATTTTCATAGCGAATGACTGTTCTGCATTTTTTGGAATAATGCCATACGCTTTTTGAGGTTTGATGCAAATAATCTTAATCTCAAATGGATCAAAGGTTGCTAAAAGTGATTTTTTCCCGTTCCTTAAAATAAAGTTTTCATTAGCAGTAAGATTTTTAATCTCTGGTAGCAGTTCTGTATTAATCTTTTTTGATTTTGACAAGGATTCAATCCTATTTTTGTCAACGTTTTCAATAAGTCTAGTTCCACTATAAAGACTTTTGACACTTTTTATTTTATCAGTTGTATAGTCTTCAGAATTCATACCTAGAGAGCGTGCTTTAAGCCTCATATTTGTATCCTTCGATACTAAAATCACTTTTCGATCTTTATATTTTTCATATAATTTATATGCACAGTTTATGATTCTATGGTCTGGGTTATCTTCATTAAATGAATCCTTCACTTTTTTATTCCACGAGTGGTTTATTACCACATTTATTTTTCCCTTACTGTTTGGCTTTGTTTCTTTAAAATTATTAATTCCATTAGACATTTCATCTAATTGTCTAAGAAATTGCCTAGCATTATGATGAACTTGTTCGTTTCCCCTTTTGAACTGATCAAGCTCCTCAAGTACTGAAATAGGAATTACGATTTCATTTTCTTCAAAATTGTCTATACAGGATGCATCATGAAGGATTACATTTGTATCTAAAATAAATAATTTAGGTGAAGTTTTATTCAAAATTCTAAAAAAAGAATTAAATTAATTCCTTAGGTCTAACGTGTGCTTGGTAATCTAGGCTCATTTATAAAATAAAAATTGTTTGGTGATAATTTATGCTGTTACCATTTTTTTAATTTGTTTACAAAACCGCATAAACAATTTTATATGATATTATAGTATAAAGTATACTCAAAAAAATGATACTTGCTGGAGTAATTCTGTAATCTTTTTTATATAACTTTTTTTTTGTTCTTTTTTTATAATAATCTGATATGGTTATAAGTGTTTGTTTGCTTAAAAATATATTTAAGGAAAATAGAATGAATATAACCAAATGGTCAAAAAATGTTAATGAATTGAGCCAGTGTCCTATTTCCATTTATTTTGTTAGAACTTTTTTGAATTCATTTAAGACACATCCTGTAGCTCCCCATACATGTTCTGATTTTAAGTTAAAATAAGGTATTGAAATTTTAACCTTTTTCATTGTTATTATTTTGTTTTTTTTATTTTTTTCATCGATAAGAGAGTCTATTGGCACTGTTATAATTTTTTGGACTTCATGAGCATTGAGGTATGTATGTGGTTTATTTTTTACCCAACCAACAAATGGGAATATTTTAAAAGGAGTAACTGGTATTTTATATGGTGTGAGTTTTCCTATTAACGAAATAGATAATTTATCCACACCAATTTCTTCTTCAGTTTCTCTTAATGCGGTTTCTTTAAGAGTCTCATCATTGTCTTGCATCCCTCCAGGAAGAGCAATTTGACCTTTATGATACTTTAATTTATTGGTTCGTTTAATTAGAAAAAAATTCCAAATATTTTTATGAGGGAAAATTAGAATTAAGACACCAGCAGGTTTGTATTGATTTGAATTTTTTGAAAAGATGTATTGTCTATTAAATGGTCTTGCTAGCATAGAATCATGTTCTGTCGAACCTGGAAGTTTAGATGCTAACTTGGTTTTTAGTGTTTTTATGAATTCAAATTTCATCATAGGGATAGCCATCTATTGATCTACTAAATTAAATCTTTAAATTAACACCCTATGAAATATAAGCATATACTTTGGGACTGGAATGGGACACTTTTAGATGATATGTGGCTATGTGTTGAGTCATTAAATAGAATATTGAAAAAAAGGGAAAGGCCACCATTAGATGAAAAAACATATAAAGAAACATTCTCTTTTCCTGTGAAAAAATACTATGAGACTCTAGGTTTTGACTTTAAAAAAGAATCATTTAGAGATTTAAGTTCAGAGTTTATAAAATATTATAGAGATAATTTTTATAAATTAAAACTTCATGCTAATGCTGAATGTATTTTAAAAAAAATAAATAATAATAAAATTCAGCAGTCAATTTTATCTGCTTCAAAGCAAGATATCTTAGAAGAAAATATTAAATTTTTTAATCTTGAAAAATACTTTAATAATATTGTAGGTGTTAAAAATCACTATGCTAATGGTAAAGTTGACGTAGCCTTTCAGCTAGTTGAAGCAATTAAAACTAAAAGTTCAGATATCCTTTTAATTGGAGATACTGTCCATGATAGCGAGGTGGCAAAGGAAATTGAGTCAGATTGTATTTTAATTGATCATGGATATGTTGATAGAGGAAAATTAGAACATACGAAAAGAAAAGTATTTTCTAATATAATGGAAGTAATAGATCATATAAATTCTAAAAGATCATTTATTTAAAAAACAAAACAAAGATAGCCTGTGTAAAACAGTCCGTTATTCTAAATTCATAGGCTAATAAACTTGGAAATAAATTATGCAACGGTCATTTATTAATTTTTTTATTTTTACAATTATATTTCAATCAATAATATTCGGACATTGTCAAGTCCCATGTGGAATATATGATGATGCTTCTAGGATAATACAAATACAAGAGGATTTCAGAACCATTAAAAAGGCAATGGGTCAAATAATTTTGCTTAATTCAAAATCCAGTGCTCAAGACAGCAATCAATTAATAAGGTGGATCAATACAAAAGAAGAGCATGCCAATAATATTCAAAAAATATTAACAGAATATTTTTTGGTTCAAAGGATAAAGCCTAGTAATAAAAAATATATTGATCAAATTTCAACAATTCATCAGGTATTAATTTTAGCTATGAAGTGTAAACAAACAGTAGCAGTTAATTACGTAGATGATGGAATAAATATTATTGAAAAGTTTATAGATATATATTTTGATAAACACGGAAAGGATCATCTTAATTCCTTAAATAAAATAAATTAGATTATATTATACGTATTCTTTTTAACAAAAATTTTCTAAATCATTGATCAATAAGTTAATATTCGATTTAGCATTTATTTATTTTTCATTGGGGTTTTTATTTGCTGAGCCAATTGAACTGGGGAAATTAGATTCACTTAATGGGCTTTATTATAACAACGGAACTCTTTTTACTGGTGAAGCTATAAAATATTTAAATGGTGGTCTTCAAAGAAGTACTTTCAAGGATGGTAAACCACATGGCCTGTGGCAGATTACTAATCGTGTTGGAGATCCAACTCTTTTATGTAATTATGTAAACGGTAAACCTAACGGACGTTGGCAGCAATGGTATCCTGATGGTAAAATTGAAATTGACGCAAATTTTTCAGATGGTAATTATAATGGTAGCTACTTAGAATTTAATGAGAAAGGAAAGCCGCTTATTGAAGCATATTATATCGATGGTTTAGAGGATGGTGAGTATAAAGAATGGCATTCAAACGGGAAAAAAGCTGTTAGAGCGACATATAGTTTAGGTAAGCCTTCTGGAAGATATAAAGAATGGTATGAATTTGGGAAAAAAATGCTTCAAATAGATTATATTGATGGAAAAGAAAATGGAAAATGGATTCAATGGTACCCTAATGGTAAAAAAGAAATGGTTTTAAATTTTAAAAATGGTATTGCGTATGGAGAGGCTAGTTTTTGGTTTGAGAATGGCAGTCTCCAAGCGAGGGGAACTATTATTGGAGATACGCCAAATGGAGATTGGATTTTACAGGATGCTGGTGGAGCAAGAAGAACAATGCGTGCTAAAAATTCCAAAGATTAGGTGTATACTGATCAATTGAAATCCTAATATGTATTCTAAACTTTTTCTAATATTATCTTTTTCTTTTCTGTTTGCAAATGAACCAATAGAGTGGGGTTTGTTAGATTCATCAAATGGACTAATGTATTTAGAGAAAAATCTCTTCACTGGTCGTGTATATAAAGAATTAGATATTGGTAAAATTGAGGGAGAATATTTAGCGGGAGTTAGACATGGTATTTGGCAAAAATATAATCGTATCGGTGAACCACTAATGCTTGGAGAATATGATAATGGTAGGAAAACAGGTGTTTGGAAGCATTGGTACATAAATGGTAATAAAAAATTAAATGCAAAATTTAATGATGATATTTTGAACGGGACCTATCGTGAGTGGTATGAAGATGGACGCAAGGCAGTTGTAGCTAAATACGAAAATGGTAAGGCGAAAGACAAATATTTGAGTTGGCATTCAAATGGGAAAAAGGCAGTCCATGCATGGTTTGTCGCAGGATTGCCAGATGGGAAGTATAGAGAATGGTATGAAGATGGCACTAAACGTTTAGTCATACCTTATGAAAATGGTAAAGAGGATGGTACTTGGGTACAGTGGTATCCAAATGGAAGAAAGGAGATGGCAATTGATTATGTAAATGGAGTTCCTTGGGGGAAAGCTCGTTTTTGGTATGATAATGGAGAATTACAAATAGAAGGGGATATTATAAGCGAGACAAATAGTGGAGGTTTTATGATTCGAGATAAAGGCGGTATCAAACGTGTATATGAAGTTAAATAAGTATAGCTATTGATAAAATTTTGCCCATTTAGAATCTGGGGCAATGGATAATAACTCTTTTTCTAGGGCTTTAGCCTTTTTTGTATTCTTTAATTTTTTATGAATCTGAATTATATAATGAGTTAATTCAGGAATCTTTGCGTGATTTTTATCTTTTTTCTTAAGAGTGGAAATTGAGTTCATCAATTTTCCTAGGGCTTTATTCAGCTGAACAGGGCTAGGACCTTTCATAGATTGTCTGTAATAGAGATGATGTAGAGCTTCATCTTCAGCTTCTGCTCCCCGCACACCAGCCACAGCAGTTATTTTGTCAACTTCATGATCTTCATAAGAAGCTTCTTCTATCTCTGTCCACATAGTATTATCCCACATTGCATCCATATCCATATCTAGATCCATATCTTCATCATCCTGCGACCACAAAGGAACAAAAAATAGTAATGATATTATTAGGTATTTCTTCATTATCTTAGTGTAAATATAAGCAAATTTAATCAAAGTTGCTGAAATTTGGTGTACTTTCTCCCATACTTTCTATAAAGTCTAATTGTGACACAAGTTCAGGTTTTTTTTGTTTTATCTCCTGATATATTTCAAGAGCTTTTTCATATTTATATGTTCTATATAAAGCTACTGAAAGATTGACTTTGTATTCAATTTCCTCAGGGTCATGTTTTAAAGCTTTATTAAAATAGTCTATTGCCATAGAATAATTACCGAGTCTTGCAAAAGTGACACCAACGGTATTATCACTACGTGCGCGTTGCTTGCGATAATTGATTTTTGGGATATCTCCTAATGCAATTTCTTTTGGCTTTTCACTTAGTTCTACTAATCCGGATGAAGATTCTTCAGATAATTCTTTTTCTAAATCATCAGAGATTTCTAGTTTAGGACCAGCTGAAATATTTCCATCTGCAGACGCTTTAGCATCACCAAAAACATCATCTAGTTTACCAGCAAAAAGAGGATCAATTAAAACTACCTCATCATATTTTTGTTTCGCAATACCTTTATTACCCATCATAAAATGGGTTATTGAAATATTTAAAAGGTATCCAGCATGTTGACCAACTTGTTCAAGGGCTTTATTAAAATATTGAAGCGCTTTATCATACTGTTCTTTCTTAGTATAACACACACCTAGTGTATTTATTGCATCTGGGAAATCAGGTTTCATATTAACAGCTGTCTCCAACATGTCGGTAGCTTCTTTGTATCTGGAAAACTCCATATATTTGACTCCCGCATCATAATAATCTTCAGCTTTTTTTAATTTTCCACCAACTGCATTATAAACTATTTGCTCAAGCCAAAGCCCATATTGTTTTATATCTTTTTTAAGTAGATCATTAATTCCAGATATTTCTGGCATAGGCATATCAGGAGTAATGTGTGAACCAGCAAGATATTTAGCGGATGCTTCTTTAACAGAGATTTCATTAACAAAGTTTCCTGATTTCATTTCATTGTATTTTAAAGCACCCTGCTTCCATGCGCTAAAAAATGTTTTTCCTACTAAGGTAGCTTCAACAGGGATCCAGACCTTATCATTCAAAATAATATACTCTGATTTATCTAAAAAATATTTTTCTGCCTCGTCTGGCTTGACTCCGCTATCAAACATAAGGAAAATATGTCCCTCGCCCGGCTTGAAAACATCTAAAAACATTGTTTCAATACCTAAATTCCCTAGCATTGAACCAAACAGGGCGGTCAAATCGTCACAGTCACCTATTTTGTCTCTAAGCATATCACCTGGATATTTTACAGAATCAAAAGTTGATTTATCATCAGCAATGTCTAAGAAAGGAGTTTCTAAATCTATATTATATACCAAGCCATGAAAACCAAGGGCATCATAAAGTATGATCGCCCTGCCTAAATTTGTTCTTCCAAAGTAATCATTTAGAACAGGAGTATAATATTGAATAAAACTGCGCGTAAACTTATCTAAAACAGCATCAGCAGGAGTTACGTAACATGCTATCATATCAGGGTTACTCCAAGTTAGCTTTCCTTTTCCTAGTACATATGAAGATTCTAATTTTTTTTGTGCAAATTTTTCTTCTCCATCCTGCTTGTAGGTAATCTTAATCTCTGGCTGAACTAAGTTATCAAATGTTGCCTTTTTTGAGGTTAAGACATCACTCGAGAAAGAGACACCTAAATCATACTCTTCATCTGATTTTGGCGGGAGCGTGATGCTTTCTGAATGGGCATTGTCCATCATTGTGGGGAGCAATACAGAAACTGTCACAGGTAGATCTTCATCAGAAATATTTTTAATTCCAACTTTCATAAAAGGATTTGCCTCATAATATCTATGCAAAGACCTAAAAATAGGATTATGATTAATTGTTGAATTTCCTATACTTACAACTGCCGGGCTTAACTGATAAACCAAAGATACTCTATGAGTTGGGTCTAAGAATGGTTGTTGTTCAAATCCATAATTAATAATTAAACTTTTAAACTTTAGAGCTAAGCCACCTGAGAAAACTAGCATACTTTCTTTTTCTAATCGGTTTTTTTGAACTCCAGCCCGTAGCATTAATTTATTCAGAATTGAAAATTCAGTACCAAAATGGTAACGATCTCCAAGATCAGCTGCTATAGTAAGATTGTTTAAGGGCATATAGGCAATTCCCAATCGTACGGCTTGTCGAAGTATAGTTTCACTTATTTTATTTTCATATTCTACATCTGTACCTCCGATATCATAAAGTCCTAGACCCAGTTTAAGGTTTTTCAGTGGCGAAATTAGAAGGCCTAAATCAAAACCAATTCCGTTGCTTTTACCATACGAGGTTCCATCAAGTAACATGTCCCTCATTAAGTATTTTATTGTTCCACCTATTGATAAAATCCTATGCGGCTGATATCCCAAGCTAAAATTAAGTTTATTTTCACTATAACCTAGTTCCCCATCATCAAATCCATTATTTAACCAATCAAAACCTAATGCCATTTTATCCTTGTAAATGATCGGCCTTGTAAATCCAAAATAGGACTGATTAATTCCAAGGTTATATAAATTAGTGTATGTTAGGGTGAATTCAGTTCTGCGTAATCTAGGTAGTCCAGCAGGGTTCCAAGTCACAACATTTCCATCATCGGCAAGAGCAACAAATGCACCCCCCATGCTAAGTGGTCGAGCTCCAACAAATAACTGGTCAAAGCCTTGGGCATTTAGTAAGCTTACTAAAAGAGAAATAGCTAATACAAGCTTCATCTATTCAAAACCCCTACTGTAGAACGAATTACCAAATCTTTTTTTTCAATTGTTGCAATATAAAGTCCGCTTGGGACTACATTTTTATTATTATCTTTACCATCCCAAGTAACAATATTTGGGCCGCTTCGAACAGGCTCTGGTTTCGAATTCCAAACAAGCCTTCCAGAAAGATTAAAAACACGAGCTATAACATTTTCCTCATTCTTCATATAGAAAAGGAAATTAGTTTTTGGAAACTCAAAAACAGAGCCGCCTGGAGAAAAAATTCGTGGTTGGCAAACTAATTGGGAGTAGTCTATTTCATCTTCATTTTTAAGAGAATCTTCATCTGAAATAAAAACTCCAAACATTCCAAGTGAATCAATATGAGTTTGTATATACAGCTTTTGATCCAATGTAATAATAGATCCACCATGATATGTAATATTTTGGTTGCTGTCAACCCTACCAATGTATGGCAATAATGTATCAGCGAATAGTGAGTCAGAAAAGTTTATTCGAATAATGCAAGGCTTATCTAAAACTAATTCAGGATTAGTTTTTATAGTATATAGTTCTGTTATTAAATGTATACTACCAAATGATGAATTAGCAGCGTTTTCGGACTCAACTATATTTACACTAACATCCTGGGCTATACTTTTTTGAGGAAAAAGAATAGTAACTCTTCCATTTTCCGATAAAGAGGTGCCTCCATACTGGGATATTACAGTCTCGGGTGTTTTGTAGATTGAAACTTTTTGCATCACATTTTCCCGAGCATCTTGAGCTCCAGATACATGGACCTGAATTGCTCTCCCGGTGTATCGTAGGCTATCATTATTTGGTAAAAGAACAATACCGGTCCAGCTATCTGCATTAAAACTTTGTTTATCTACATTTAAGGTATCTGGAATACTATCATCATTTAAATCTGGATCTTCAGGGTGTGTGATTTGCACAACAGGATCTTTAAATGTATCAAGAAAAAAATCTTCTTTAAACTTAATAACAAGAATAATTTGTTCATTAGTGACATAGTTTGCTTGAAGAGATTCAATCGAAGGAGCAGTGACATCTATATAGAACTCATGCCAGCTAGACCATTCAGATATTGATTTTGCGTGGTCTATTGAGCGAACTCGCCATTTGTAATTACCTTCTGGAACATTTCTCAAATATTTGTAGGTTAAATTAGTAGTCCCAACAAGACCAACTCCATAGTGCCCAGTGATAATTTTATGTTCATTTTCTTCTGTGCCAACTTGTAATTGGTATAACAAACCTTCAACAGGAGTAAAACCACCGCCAGGATTTGAAGGGTCAGTGCTGGGGTCCCATCTAAGTGTAATTTCATTACCGTCTATTGATGTCCCATCAAGCCCAAAAACTATATTTGGAGGATAGTTTTTATTCGTCAGACTTTCCAGATTATCATAAACTTTTGCTACCACATCTTGATTTTCTTTAGCTCCAGCTATGAATAAATCTAGGTCTCCGTCATTATTATAGTCTGCCCATGAAGATGAGCTATAGCCAACACTATCTAATGATAGAGTAAGATCAGGCGAAAATTGTCCAGTATTAGATTGGCGATATATTGTTGATATAGGTGTGGTTCCATCTGAGCTTGATAAACCAGTCACCAACAAATCTAAGTCTCCATCATTGTCATAGTCTGCAAGGTCAGGCTTTCCATAAAAAACACCATCAATATCAGTTTCGATAGCTTCAATTGTATATCCAAAGTTTTTGACTAAAAATGTTGCTGGTTGATTTTGAAGGTCCAGTCCAGTAACGACAAAATCTATAAGTCCATCATTATTAAAATCGCCAAAATTAGCTGCCCCTGCTGTTACACCTAAATATCCTTTATAGTGGCCAAGGCTATTTTCTAAAATATATGAAGGGCTATTTAAATATACTCTTGCTGATGTTCCACCAGTAGAGTCACCGCCAATTGCAACTAGGTCTAAGTATCCATCATTATTCATCTCGACCCATTTTACAATACATGGAAAGATAGGGATTGTATTTATTTGTTTATCATCAAAAACTAAAACACCATTATCGTTATTGAAAATCTTTAGAAGTCTAGCACCTGTATAGTCTTGACCTCCAATAACTAGATCAAAATCGCCATCATTATCGTAATCACCCCAATCAAAATTATTGGACCCTCCTATAATACCAATATCAACCCCCAGTCCAATATCAGCAGTAACGTTTCCCTGTTGATCATATACAAGTTTTTTACTACTATTATCCCAATTGTAGAAAGCAGTTCCAGGCCAAGTATTAAAATTTTCTACCTTGAATCCAGATAAACTAAGATCCAGGTGGCCATCATTATTATAGTCTACCCAAGAAATATGACCACCAAAAAAGGATAATATGTTCTGATCAAGGTCTTGTTTTAATAAGCCCTGATCATTTTCAAACAATAACGTGACTTTATTACCATCAAAAGAGGTACCTGTAATAGATAAATCTTTTAATCCATCATTATTATAGTCTGCCCAGCCTGGAGCAGAAAAATATACACCTGGAAGTGATTGTGTAGATGTTGCTAATCTAGGTATAAACAATTCTTTTTCGTTTGACCAGTTTGACTTTATTCCAGAGGCATCCACAGTCTGTACGCTCCAATAGTAATTTCCATGAGGAATCTCGTTAAACTCACGGACTAAAAGGTGTCCCACATTAGTTTTATGGATTGGCAAGGAAGATGATAGTAGTCCATTTCCTCCTGATTCTCTTCCAATTCGTAAATTATATTCTAGACTAGAGGGCGTTTGATTTGCATCAACTCCTGAACCCCATGTAAAGACCACACGGGTACTTACTACAAAACTAGTAAGAGTAGATGGTTCACTGGGTTTTTGATTGGTGCTAGAAATATCATTAATGTAAATATTAGTAAATGAGCTATCTCCATCATAAAAATCAGTAGTCCCATTTACAATTAAATCTGGGTTTAGATCTTTATCTACATCGAAGAAGCGCACTATTCTTGCTCCAGGTATTACCTTGATTCTAGAAAAATTAAAATTCCCATTATTTACATAAACTTGCCCCCTAAGAGAAACGACTGTACTTGAAAAATTTGTGACGGAATCTGCACCAGCTATAACAAAATCTATTAACCCATCAAGGTTAAAATCAGTTACATCAATTGTGCCGTATGCTACCCCAAAATCAATTTGATTATCTGACAGAGTAAATGTTCCAACGGGTTCATTTATATAAATTTTAGTTACCAAAGAATTTTCAATATTATTCCAACCTGATGTGATTAAATCTTTATCACCATCGCTATCAAGATCTGCAAAACGAAAAGCACCAGCCTTTAATCCTATTAAGTCTTGGTTTGTATCTTCAATGAGGCGACCAATAGGTTCATTTTGATATAGTCGTGTTACACTTGCTGAGGAGTCAGCGGTTTGTCCACAAATTATTAAATCTGGATCGCCATCGTTATCATAATCAGCCCATGAGCTATTTCCATTAAATAGGCTTGGGAAAATAGTATTATAGTCTCTAACTAATATTCCGTTTTGTTGAACATACAACCTATTAAGTATAACATCCTGGCTCTCATCAGCGGCCATTATAAAAAGATCTGGAGCTCCATCCATATTTATATCTCCCCATTTACCATCGCTATAAGTGAGGTCTAACCTGTCTAAAAACTCATAGCCTGAGTCAGACAGATTACCATTATTATTTATGTATAATTTAGATTTAGCTGATCCCTGTAAATACGCGTCTATATATCCATCTCGATTGAAATCAATTAGGTCAACACCTCCAATGCCTCCAAAATATTCTGCAATCGTATCAGGATAGGATATAATATTTGTTTCTAGAACTCTTTCAAATACACCATTTTCATTTCCACTATAGGTATCCAAAAAGATTCCAAATCTTGTAGAGTCGTATCCAGAAATAATTAAATCTTCTATCCCATCATTATTAAAATCAGCTAGTTCTATGCTATTTGCTTTTGATTGATTTAGAGTATCTGAAAGAAAATTATTATAGTTGAAATTTTGCGCTGAACTGAAAGACCAAACACACAATACAATCCCCAGATATTTAAGGAGTTTATCCAACAACATTTGGTGTAATAAATATCAAAAGTTCTCTTTGTTCTTTCTCAACGCTATTTGTTTTAAATAATCTCCCAATAAATGGTATTCCACTAAGAATTGGCACGTATTTAATATTTTCAATAGTATTTTCTGCTATCAATCCCCCTAAAATAACAGTATCGCCATCTGTAACTGTTACCTGGGTCTGTACGGATCTAGAGGTTGACCTAGGGCGGTCTGTCGATATTTCAGCTGCAGATAATAGAGCCTCAACACTAGCATCAACGTTTAATGTTATTTGATTATCTCCATTTAACCTTGGTGTTACGGTAAGCCTAATACCAATACTTCTTTCAGTTACAGCATTCTGGCTAATTAGCATGGCAGCTGCTCCACCTGCATAGGGAGAATTAAAATTAGAGTTAGTACTCTCATTACTAGAAGTATTACCGCTTAAGTTAGAGCTAGCCATTGGGTTCTGTTGATTGAGGTTTCCCTCAATATAAACTGATGTTGTAACATTTGTGGTGGCGGCATGATTATCTAAAGTCGTGACCGAGGGGCTAGATAGCAACTTTGATTTCCCCTGCGCCTCCATTATTTTTAATGTACTCAATAGTTGATTAGGGTTTAGTGTGGCTATTGTTATATTATTTAAGCTAAAGGGAATTAATCCTAGACCACTCCCTGCAGAATCAGAGCTAATATTCCCAAATTGTATTGGTTTTGAGGACCAGTCTAAGCCCTTACCTTTTTGAGTATCTAACTGAGTTTCGATAAATCTAACTGAAATATTTATGTTTGGTATGGGATTATCTAATTCCTTTATCATAGATAATACCCTTGATATATTATCCTGGACATCAGTTATTATTATAATATTCTCTGCACCAGCAGATCCGCTACTTGATAAAGGTGAAAAAGTCGTCATTTTACCTTGTTCAGTAAAAATATTACTTAGGGGGCCATTCAAGCCACTCGCATCAATGTATTTTAATTTCACGATCTCTGTTTGCAACTCACCAATCATTCTAGTATCAGATCTTTTGATTATTATAATATTTTCTTTGATAAAGTAACTATAACCATTAGGCTGAAGGATAGCATCGAGAGCTGCGCGCACTGAAACATTTTCTAAATTAGCAGTGACAGTATCTTGAACATCAGGAGTTATTACAATATTAAGTCCAGTTAACTCACCAATTAGTTCCAAAACATTACGGATATCCGAATCATTCATGTTAATCGACATTTTATGATTCAAATCATAAAATGTTTTATTTTCACTTCTATCTGAATTTTGGCCAAAGAGAAAATAACCACTTATCAAAGTATAAATAAAATATCTTAATAACATTTTAGGTGCCGACATCTCTAATTATTTGCGTTCGTCCAGACCTAAAAGTAACTTTATTAGGTTCAATTTTATCGATAGTAAGGCTACTTATTCTATCACCTTCTCTATATCGATAACCATTTATGATTACTATAGCAGTTTCACCAATTATAGCAACAGATTCGATTTTTAAATCGCCTACTCCTTGGAGGTCTGATTGGTTTACCAATTCATTATTTAAATTGTTAGGCTGGTTTTGAAGTTCATTTGCACTATTGCTTATGTTGGTCTTTTTTCCTGATTCTGAATAAAAAGGGTTTCTGGTCCATACAAAATCATCCTGTTTATCCTCTAAAATGGGTTTAAAACTTTTGTAATTACTTTTTGTGTTTGAATTTATTACAGAATTTTTAGTGGATTCTTTAGTAGGAATAGGCTTTTTGTTAATTGATGTATTAACTCTTTCTTTCTTCTGTTTGGTGGGATCATTAATTAGGGAGTTTCCAAAAATAAATAATGAAATAATCAGAATGATGGATAGTATTTTTAATCTATTTGTCATAGATGAATAGCTGCTACGGCTTTAACTTATTTACTTGTTAAGGTCCAAACGCCATCCCAATCTTCGCCTGGTGGGTTGGCTAAAAAATGTTCACAACGAGGTATGTATATTCTACTTGGATTGGTTTTTCTTCCGGGAAACATATCTTCAAGCTCATCTGATGCTTTAAATGCTTCTATAGCTTTTGTCCATTCTTGGTTCTTATAAAGTTTTAATGCTTCTTCATAGGCTGGAAGGATTTTTTTATAGATATCAGGTTCTTTACCAATTTCAGAAATTAATTCATAAACCTTCACTGGTTCTTCTTTACCCATGACTCTAACATAATCTAAATCACGCACAACAATTTTGTCTTTTATTGGTTCGTAGGTGCTTGCCGCAATTTGGATATATATTCCATACTGCTTTGCGGAAGATTCTAATCTTGCTGCTGTATTAACATTATCACCCATCATTGTGTAGTTCATTCTTGATTCAGAACCCATATTGCCTGTAACCATTTGACCAGAGCTTATTCCAATTCTATTTTGCATGTGATGAACAATCTCTGGCCACCTGTCACCTTCTTCTTGCCATCCCTGTCTTAAAATCTCCAGATTTTCTTGCATCTTTATAGCCGTTTTGCATGCCTGCAGCTCGTGATTTGCAACTTCAATTGGGGCTCCATAGAATGCTACAATAGCATCACCTATATATTTGTCTAATGTGCCGTTATTCTCAAGTAGAACATTTGTCATATCTGTAAGATACTGGTTTAAAAGAGTAACAAGTTCACTAGCAGTTAGTTTTTCCGAGAATGCAGAAAAACTTTGAATATCAGTGAAAAATGCGGTGTGATAACCTTCTTCTCCACCTAAAGAAGGTTCTTCACCACTCTCATACATTTGGTCTATGAGCTCAGGAGAAACATATGTTCCGAATGATTCTTTAAGAAACTCTTTATTCTTTTCTTCTTGTATATAATTGTATACTGTTATTCCTAGGTAACCAAAAACCATTGTAACAAGTGGACCAAACATATCAAGCCAAACATATTTATTTTCAAATAACCAGAAGCAAGTGTATGCGTATAATCCAACCAAGA
>MDSZ01179524.1_pt1 | contig 23725 bp, 44 predicted proteins | sample 811201 | NCBI WGS metagenome assembly MDSZ01 (sample SAMN05326647, study PRJNA326480) | marine metagenome | isolation source: seawater | place: Indian Ocean: North | collected 2010
ATGGTTGTTGCCGCATTACTTGATGAAAATAGATTTAGTTATGCCCTAAATGCTCTTGGTCGCGATTACCTTAATGAACGTAAGAGTGAAAGGGATTTATATGAAGCAGCTAACTCTTTTGGTGTAAATGCTAAGAGTGAGATGTATAAACTGCCAGCTCATTTTGTTGGAGCATATGCAGAACAGGATGCAACACTTACCTTGAAACTATGGCAGTTCTTCAAGGGTCTCATACAAAAAGAAGATGTGGGAGATATATTTGACCTTGAGTTAAATGTTCTTAAAGTTGTATTTGATATGCGTAAGAAGGGTGTGCGTGTAGACCTTGGTAAAGCTGAAGAGTTGAAACAATATCTGCAAGCTGAGGAAGAAAAAGTATTACAAGAAGCTGGTGGCAGTGATATTGATATATGGGCAGCAGCTAGTATCGCTAAAGCATTTGATGCAAATGGATTGACTTACCCTAAAACGCCCAAATCAGGACAGCCTAGCTTCACTAAAAATTTTCTAGCTAACCATGCCCACGCATTACCTCAGGCTGTGGTTCGAGCTCGTGAGCTGAATAAGGCTAGAACTACCTTTATCGACACTATTATAAAGCACCAACACAATGGTCGCATTCATGCGGAAGCACACAGCCTTCGCAGTGATGATGGTGGGACGGTTACAGGTCGGTTTAGTTATAGCAATCCTAATCTACAACAAGTGCCAGCAAGGAATGCTGAGATTGGTCCGATGATACGCGGATTGTTTTTACCAGAAGAAGGTGAACTGTGGGGGGCTTTTGATTACAGTAGCCAAGAACCACGGCTCGTTGTTCATTATGCCAGTCTACTTAAATTGACAGGCGCACAAGAGTTTGCCGACCAATACAATGTAGATGCTAATACAGATTTTCACCAAATGGCTGCTGATATTGTAGGAGTACCACGCAAACAAGCTAAAGATATAAACCTTGGTCTATTTTACGGGATGGGTAAGAATAAACTGGCAGAGCAGCTCGGTTTAGAGTTTGAAGATGCTAAAGATTTATTTGCTGAGTACCACGGTAAAGTCCCTTTTGTTCAACAGCTTGCTGATTATGTAGTCAACCGTGCTTCTAATAAAGGTGTTATCCGTACCCTGCTTGGTCGCAAATGTAGGTTTGATAAATGGGAACCAAATGCGTACGGATTGTATAAACCACAGACATATGAAGATGCGTATGCAGAGCACGGTCCAGCTATCAAACGTGCCTTTACTTATAAAGCACTCAACCGATTGATACAGGGTAGTGCTGCCGACCAGACAAAAGCTGCGATGGTAGCTTTGCATAAAGAAGGGATAGTACCCCTCATACAAGTGCATGATGAATTAGATATATCAGTTGGTGATCCGGATAATGGATTGAAAATAAAAGAAATAATGCAGACATGTGTTGATATGCAAATACCGAGTGTGGTAGATGCTGAGTTTGGTCCGAGTTGGGGCGAAGCAAAAAAGACATTTAGTGATAAGCCGTGGTTAAGAGGGGTAAGCGATGGCGCAACGCCAATGCAAGACAATACCGAACATTAAAACTTTGACAACAGCGTGGGATGCTCAGTTTTTATTGCGCTTCCACACAGTTGCCATGCAAGCAGAGAGACAGACAGTGGGAGCACATTCATACGCAGTAAGTATATTGATTGACCAGCTTTGGCCTGATAGTACAAAACAATTGATTATGGCCTCATTGTACCATGATGTACCTGAACTTATCCTTGGTGATATACCAGCTACAGCTAAATGGTCTTTTCCTGAAGTACATAAAGCATTTGAGGATGCTGAAAAGAAAGTGATGGATGACCTTGGATTGATATTTGTTCTTACCCCAGAAGAAAAGAACAGATTGAAAATGGCAGATATGCTTGAACTCGTACTCTATTCCCATCGCCATTCAAATCAAAGTGACCAGATGAAAGTGATAATGCACACAGGCATCAATTATCTTTATAAAAAGTTTTCTGATCTGGCTGATTTTGAACCAGTGAACAAAGTGTTAATCCATTATAATTTAAGCGTTTGATAAAAAAGATAACTTTTTTATTACCCTGAAGTACAAATCCGTAAATAGGTATGCTACTATAATTAAGTAAACGCAGAAAGGTTTGCTTATGGATTGGCAACAATATGAAGACTATATGTTTGACCATGTAGTTTATTACACAATTACAGAGTTCCATGGCTGTGCCAAATACAGCACATGGCGTTATGATGATTTACAGGATTGCACTATGGCAATACGCAAACTAAAAGCTGAGGAGCCACAGCGTAGGGTACTCATGTACGCTATATGTCAGCCGCCCAACCGCTTACTCACAGTCAGCTTACCTATTCCGGAGCACAGATTACCATGAATATATTCTGGTTATCTATGGATCCTCAGCAGTGCGCTCAAATGCACTGTGATAAGCATGTTGTTAAAATGCCACTTGAGATGGTGCAGATGCTTTGCACTACTCATTGGCAGCATGGCAATGAAGCACCTTATCTATCTGTACATGAAAAACACCCCTGCACTCTATGGGTAGGCCAGACTGTAGATAATTACCGTTTAGCTTGGAGTGTAGGTTATCACTTATTCAAAGAATACACTTACCGATACGGCAAAGTGCATAAGTCCGAATCAGTATTGTATGCGGTGCGATGTGCGCCTCCTGCTCTTACTGCTCGTGGGTTTACCAAATTCCCACAAGCTATGCCGGATGAGTATAAACACCATGATGTTATGGTTGCGTACCGTGATTACTACCGTGGGGAAAAGTCAGAATTTTGTAAGTGGACTAATAGACCTATCCCCGACTTTATGTTAGACCTGTGTGCATAGGAGAAAGAAATGGACACCAATAACCATAAATCCGTAGCTCTTGATATTGAGACCTATGAAATACTCAAACGAGTAGCTGACCATGAGTGCCGTACTATTGGTGGTCAAATCCGTTGGCTTATTAAACAAATGCCAATGCTCGCTGACCTTAAACCAATGTCGCCAGCCGTGCCTATACGTCGTAAGAAAAAAGCTACTGCTGCACAAAGCTCAATGCGTACAAAAGACAGTTACACTTCTAAGATACTTGAGCAGTTTGCACAGACAAGAGCAACAATGTGTAAAGATGATTTTGACCATCTAGCTAATGAGTGTGACCCATCTAAAATACTGTCAACACTTTGTACTCGTGGTGATTTACAACGTATTGGTTCTTCTGGTCGCCCTTACTATTACCATATAACACAACAAGGCATCCGTTCTTATAATGCACTTGTAGCAAGGAGGGCAGCATGAAACCCATATGGGAAGTCTACCAAGCTAATGATATTAGTGATACAGGCTGTAAAATCTGGTTACTGGATGGACCTATGGTTAAAGACCCACTTATGTTTCCATCACTAGATGAGTTACATCGGTATATGAAATCATTCCACGCAACACCTAAAGAGAATACCACTCGTCATTATAAGTTGCGCTCAGGTGATTCTAGTACACCTAAACATCCGTACGATAGGCCGGATGAGTTTTGGGAGGGGCAAAATGGCTAGAACTCCGATTGATGTAGAAACATTGCGTGAAGTTGCAGCTACTGTCGGTAGCCATAAAGAGTTCCGCGATCATTTTGATATTGCACCACCAACCGTTCTCCGATGGAAGATGCAGTATAACCTAGATCTACCCGATGGTAGACATACACGCCAAGATGCTGATTGGATTACTGCTCGTCGCATTGATATTCGCAATAGACGGGAGGCTGGTGAGACCTTCCAAAGCATTGCAGATGATTATGGTGTAAGCCGACAGATGATATACAATATTTATCGGCGTGATAAATTACGGCTTGCACATGAGGCTGTAAATACATAAAGTTAATTATGGCATATTGTTAGAGAAAGGAGCAAGCCATGACAAGCAATAAAGACTTTATTGAAAACCTTGAGCAGTTTACTCGTGTTCACCATGAAGTTTCTGATTCTGCAAGACAGATCGGTGATCTAGCTAATCTGTACGGTGAGTTACTCGCTTACCAAGGTTATGTTGAAGCACGGTATCCTCAAGTGCATAAAGAAGCTATGTTATGTGCTGAGCGTATTGCCCAAGCTCGTATGGATAGGGAGCTTGAGCGTGAGGTGTCATAGGCATGGTTCACCAGCTGACCGTGGTAGTGCTGATCGCTACTACGGTCGGCCATATAAACCTCATTACTACCCTGAGGGGACATATGTTGGTGAGCGGGTTATACCACCACAAATGACTGAGGCTCAGATTGAGGAGTACCATAATGCGTACCGAGATGAAGAAGACCGTAAAGATTGGGGGTAACTCATTGATTGGGTTACACATTCTATCTGCAACACCAAGGAGGGACCGATGGATAAAAAGGATTTGGAAAAGGATCCAGAGCTTCTGGAACTAATTGTTTCGTTTGACTGGGCAAGCCCGACTACTGCTGAGTGTAGTGCTTTTGATATAAGTGATAACCTACATGCTAGGATATGCTTTCGCCCCGATAATGAAGTTTGGATTATTGATAGGCAAGAGTTGCGTATAATACACGGTGATGAGGAAGCATCGGAATTTTGGAGTCTACAATACTTATATGGGCAGGATGATAATAATCCTGTTCCGAGATAGAGGGGGTAACGACACACCTTTCTGGGCGACGTGTATTAGGTTTGACGACGTCCTAGCGATGTTTTAGAGGAGTCTAGCATTGCGGAATACAAGGCCATGGATCTCTAAACATTCCTGTCCCTCATTGTATGATTTATGCAGGATGTGGTGAGCAAAAGCAGATGTTACCTTAAATCATTGGCTGCAAATCCATGGAACACCTAAACGATTACTTTGAGTATTTATTAGTTGTTTTCAATACCTCAGGCCATATAGTTAAAGTATGGTATAAATGCTTATAGAAAGGAGCATAGAATGAATAACGCAAAAGACTCGATCTTTGATTTTACTGCCTTCACTGGTAGCCTAAATCATTATTCCCACCAATTACCTATGACGCCTGAACTACGGCTCACGGATGGTACTAAATCCTTTGCTGAACAGATGGGTGCTTACTGGCTTATGGATATTATAGCTACTGAGTTCCTGCCACTGCTTAGTGAAGAAGACCCTATTATCTTCATTGAAGTAACTGTTGATGATAGTAATGGCGCAGTGATTGTAGGTACAGATGGTGATAAAGGTGGTGGTCCGATAACCCTGCATACTCGCACTATTGAGTATACTGATCTGCCCACTAACTCTGGTTTCAAGTTCTACTTACAGGATGGCGTACTTATGCTACCGAGTGAATACTAATGGGTAACTCTGGTGGATTGAGTAAATCGTACAAACAATTCCTTGATGATTTGCGGGAAAGTGGTGAAACAAATATGTTCGGTGCTACCGCATACATCATGGAAGAGTTTGGTTTAACAAGACATGCAGCTACAGAAGTTGTAAATACATGGATGGAGGAGTATAGGAAAGATGGGTAAAGTCAAAGCATGGGCGATGGGTATTATGGAAGATGCTCAGAGTGATTTTGTGGATGGAAAGATTAATGCACGACAATGTGCAGAACAACTCAATAGTAGCGGATTGATGGATCCTGATGAGATTGAGGAGTTCATTGATGAGCATACTGCCCTTCGTGCAAAAAATATCGCACACTCAATGATTGATGCTTGCGCGATACAAAAAGATGAGTAATGATAAATCTCCTCCCTTGGAAGACTGGCGGTCGCTACGGCGACCGTCATTTTGTTCGCGATGAGTATTATGACCAACCTCTATAGCTCTCACACCTTATTATATAATGGTAGCCAATGGTGGCTACGATTCAAACAAAGGAGGCACACATTGATACTGTTTGGCATTTTAGGAGCAATAACACTGCTCATAGTTCTGTGGATATTTGGTTAAACAAAATAGTCACATGGAGTATTTAATACTACTTCATGTGGCATCACACTTTATTATAAAACTATAGGCAGCGTGGCTGCTCAATCTTAACTGGAGGGTATAATGGGATTAGATCAATACGCACATATTCATGTGGATGCTAAAATAAAAACTACAGAGCAAGATTTTTACTGGCGTAAACATGCTCGGCTCCAAGACTTTATGGAAAAACTCTGGGTTGAAAAAACTGGCAGACCAGCCGTTGAGCTTAACTGCAATGATATGGTACTCACCGAAGGTGATATAAATAAGCTGGAGGGAGCCATTCATAATGGGTATGTTGAAAATGTCTGTGATGGCGGTTTTTTCTACGGTCACCAATTCCAAGATGAATCTGTAAAACATTACAGGGAAGATGACCTAGCTTTTATAGAAGCCGCAAAAGCTGCCATCAAGGAGGGTAAACAAGTCGTTTACTCTTGCTGGTGGTAATCATGGAATTACTCTGGGATATGATACCTGTTTTACTGGTAATTCTTTTTCTTTAAACAACAACACAAGGGTCAAGGGTCACGGTCTAATAACCGTGGCTCTCTGATATTGTGTCACTTTTATATATAGTATCAAAAATGAAATATGGATCATGGTACTCTATCCGATATTCAAATATACGTTATCTGGCTATACAATCATATCAAAGGGTTATACCTCTAATTCATATATTGTAGTCTAAACTTTAGACAGCTACGCGAGTTTGAGCCGTTGGTTTTTTGTAATGACTCGATTTCTATTTACGTTCCTATTATAGAAAAGTAGTATGGTCTTATGGCAAAAGCGAAAGTCACTCATAAAAATAGTTTGGACGTTGTTGCAAACCCTCGGGTGGAAAAAGGGCTGACACCCATGCAGGAAAAGTTTGCAATGATTTACGCTACAGAAGAGGTTACGCAAACGGAAGCGGCACTCAGGGCAGGGTATGCTGAATCCAATGCACACTCTATTGCAAGTCATATGCTAAATGGTCGTAACTACCCACAAGTCTTGCAAAGGGTTTATGAAATCAAAAAAGAGCTACAGCATAAGTACGAGGTTACTTTTGAAAGCCATGTACAAAAGCTCGCACAACTGCGTGACCAAGCATTGCAGAATGGAAACTATGCCGCAGCCGTATCTGCTGAAAAAGCCAGAGGTTCAGCGGCAGGTCTTTACATTGATCGTAAAGAAATACTGCATGGTAAGATAGACCAAATGAGTAAAGAAGAAGTACTCACTGAAATTAAGCGGATACAGCAAGAGTACCCTGCATTGGTAGAAGCAACCAGCCCTGTCATAGAGATGGACAATTTGGAGGTTCTACCCGATGGCGACAAAGAAACCTGAATCTAAACTTTGGAAAGCCCTACGCGATGGAACTAAGCCCCTCGGGGTGCATTGGACTAGGATGGAGTCGTGGGCGAGTCCAGGAGTGCCTGACGTCAATGGTTGCTTGAATGGTAAGGACTTCTGGGTTGAGCTAAAGGTTCTTACGACAAAGTCTGACAAGAAGTTCCCACAGTGGCGTCCTCATCAAATAGCATGGCAGACCTCAAGAACCTCTGTTGGTGGATGCGTTTGGAACTTGGTCCATCATCTTTCGTCTAGACAGCTATTATTTTTGGATGGTCGTAACCTGAGCAGGAGATTGATGGATGATGAGCCAGTGTACGATGACCGGATGGAATGGCCGATGGACCGTGATGGATGGACGAAGGTTCTCAGACGACTGATGACGAACGACGATCCAGGTCGAGAGATCCGCTGAAATCACCTGACGTCGAGCTACTCGACTCCGGCCATCTTTTTTACTCAAAATGATAATTTAAGTGTTTACATCAGCCATCAAACTTGCTACTCTATACTTACCAAAGCGGCAATGGTGTCGCGGTACTGCTCGTAGAAAGGAGCATTGTTATGGCTAAATCAGCTATCAAAAAGTCCCAAGTGGCAGAAGTAATTTTTCGTGGTATTCAGGACCTGCCTGAGGACCGTAAATCTATCGGCGTTACTGCTGAGGACATTTTTAAGTTTGTTCAGGAGCAAGCTGGCGGCAATCCCCTCAACGTAGGTGTCCGCCCAGTGGCAACGGTTGACCCCAAGGCTGAACAGCCTTTCCCTTTTGAAAGCAAGCGTACATTGTACGATGCTGACGGTCAGCCTAAAACCACGCTTCGCGGCAAGGTCGTTTGGCAGTTGATCAATGGTAATTGCACATTGCAAGAAGTTGATATGGCGCATCGTTCTATTAAAGCACGTCGCTTCCACGCTTTGCTTGACGCGCTTAATGGTGGACAGTCGCCCTCAGCCAAGGCGACTTGGGGCAACCCATTCGTTGAGCTGTTCGTTATCCCAGCCAAGTAATCATAGGATGGGCGGCCGATTGGTCGCCCTTTCTTTTTTGATGGATGGATTGATGGATGGAGATAGAAAGAGATCTTATTATATATGCACCGTCATATATACTCACACTACATCATTAAAGACTTCAGGAGAAGTCAGTCCTGGTCGCGGTGACAATTTTGTGCTGGCAAGAAAGTTTTTTGGCTGGCACTGTAAATACATAACTTAACGCAAAGGAGCTAGTTATGTTGATGATGTTTACATATACCTATCTAATGTTGGCTGGTGTGTTCTTAATGTTTACCAGTGTAGACCTATTTAATATCCCACCGTTGCATCATTATGCGAGCGCAATGATATTTGTTATTGGCTTCTCCAGTTTTATGGTCGGCTATATTGGTGCATGGCGGCACAAATGCTAATGGGGTTAATTGGGGTTATTGCAATTATTTTTGTAATAATGTGCTTTTAGGGGTTTACACGGTTGTGTAAATGCTTATAATAATATGCAACAGCCAACGGGGTGTTGGCTGGCAACTTTAACCTAGGGGTTAACAATGGTTAAAACTACAACACAAGCGGCACAGGCTTTTAACGGTGCAAACGGTGCGGCCAACGCAACTAATGTTGCGGCAATGGTTGCTTTTATTAACGCTAACGGCCTTGGCAATGTTGCTTTGCAATTAACGCCTAATGCCTTAGCTAACGGCACATTGTTTGGTGGCGGTGCATTGTGGCGTGTTATGCAACCCAAAAAGGCTGGCGGTGTTAGCGCACGCGGCCTTATTTTGTGGGCATGTGTAAACGGTGTGCCGCAACATACTGTTAAGGGTGTGCAGTGCTACAATGTTGCTGGCATTAGCACCAAGCTACCAGCCAAGCTAGCACCAGTGCCATTGGCGGCTATACAGGCCGCACACCAGCATTGGGCGGCTAGTGTGTTTGCAAATGCAAACAGTGCCGCAACCAACCAAAACGCGGTTGCCGCAATACTAAACGGTGGGTTTAACCTTAGTAGCCAAACAGCCAACACATATGGCACAGCGTTTGGTAAACTGGTGGTTACAAGCTAACCCCTAGCCGCCAAGTGCTAAAAGGTACTTGGCGGCACATTTGTTACAGTGTTGCACTTTTGCAACAGGGCAACCCCCCTAAGAGAGCGATGAACCTGTACAAGCACAGCGCAGTACACGGTTCTGTCCAAATCATTACCACTCTGAAAATTATACAGCGTACCCATACCCCCTTTTTTGAAACATTGATCCGAGATCATTGCGCCAAGAAAATTTTTATATTATTAGAATAATATGAGTGATGTTCCGGTAACTATCCCCGAAGAAGTATTGAAGCAGTATGCGCGGTTGCTTGAGAAGCAGAAACAGCACATCTCGAGTGATCACGCGAGGAAGGATTTTATGGCCTACTGCAAAACAGTATGGCCTGAGTTTATTGAGGGGAAGCACCATAAGATAATGGCGCAGAAGTTTAATGGTTTAGCTGATGGTAGTATTAAGCGGTTAATTGTGAATATGCCGCCGAGACATACAAAGTCAGAATTTGCCAGTTATTTATTGCCGAGTTATTTAATGGGGTTAAATCCAAAATTAAAGATAATACAGGCAACGCATACAGGTGAGTTAGCAGTAAGGTTTGGCCGAAAGGTGCGTAACCTTATGAACAGTAACGATTACTCTCTAGTCTTTCCAGATGTAAAATTGCGGCAGGATAGTAGTGCGGCTGGCCGATGGGAGACCCATGCTGGCGGTGAATATTTTGCGGCTGGTGTAGGTGGTGCGATTACAGGCCGTGGTGCGGATTTAATGATTATTGATGACCCGCACTCTGAACAAGATGCAATGTCACCTGCGGCATTAGAAAATGCTTATGAGTGGTATACATCTGGTCCACGACAAAGATTGCAGCCTGGAGGAGCGATTGTAATTGTGATGACGCGTTGGTCAGAGATAGATTTGACTGGCAAATTATTAAAACAACAGGCGCGGGATGTATTAGCAGACCAGTGGGAAGTGATAGAGTTTCCGGCATTACTAGATGATGAGAAGGTGTTATGGCCGGAGTTTTGGAAAAAAGATGAATTGTTAAAGGTGAAGGCTTCATTATCAGTTGGTAAATGGGAAGCGCAATGGCAGCAAAACCCGACGAGTGAAACAACAGCTATATTGAAGCGTGAGTGGTGGAATAAGTGGGAAAAAGAAGATATCCCCCAATTAAGTTATGTGATGCAGAGTTATGATACAGCATACAGTAAAAAAGAGAATGCTGATTTTAGTGCGATAACAACATGGGGTGTATTTTATCCAGTTGAGGGAGAACCACCCAATATTGTTCTGGTAGATGCGCGGCGTGGCCGATGGGATTTTCCTGAATTAAAACGTATTGCGAAAGAAGAATATGATTATTGGGAACCAGAATGTGTGATTATTGAGGCAAAAGCCAGTGGTATGCCATTGACGCAAGAGTTGCGTAGTATGGGTATTCCAGTGCAGAATTATTCCCCGAGTAGAGGTAATGATAAATATACTCGTGTGAACTCCATTGCGCCAATCCTAGAAAGTGGGTTAGTATGGGCTCCGGATACTAGATGGGCAGAGGAAGTGATAGAAGAGTGTGCATCATTTCCTGTTGGCGAAAATGATGATTTTGTTGATACAGTAACACAGGCTCTCCGACGTTTCCGCGAAGGTGGGTTTATACAGCACCCAGAGGATTATAACGATTATGTCGATGCACCACCCAGAACAAATTCCTATTACGGTTAGAATAGAAGAATTAAAACAGTATATTGAAAAAGTATTGGATGAGGTAGCTGTTATTGACCGTCCTAAATTGCGTGTGATACAGGGAGGTAAGTCAAGTGGCGAAAAAACCTAGCCCTTATAATAATGTTGAGCGTGAATTAACATTGGTGGGTAATCCACTACCTGATGATGAATTAGAAATAGAACTACCGACCGCTGCCCCTGAACCTTCTTTTGATGGTATGGAGATGTCCACACTTGAAGATGGTTCAGTAGAGTTTGCCGAACCTGATGCGGAAGATAAAGGTGAAGCAAAATTTATGGATAACCTAGCTGAGTTTATCGATGATGATGAACTTACAGGTATTTCCAGTATGGTGCTTGAAAAAGTAGATGAGGATAAAGCTTCTCGTAATGAATGGTTAAGTACATATACAAAAGGTTTAGATTTATTGGGTGTTAAGTATGATAACCGTACAGAACCTTTTCAGGGTGCTACTGGTGTAATACACCCTATGCTGAATGAAGCTGTTAGCCAGTTTCAAAGCCAAGCCTATAAAGAATTATTGCCTCCGAGTGGTCCTGTCCGCACACAAGTCTTGGGTGATACATCACCAGAACTAGAAAAACAGGCAGAACGTATTAAAACGGAGATGAATTACCAGATTCTGCATGTTATGGAAGAGTATGATTCTGAGTTTGACCAGATGTTATACTACTTGGGGCTATGCGGTAGTGCATTTAAGAAGGTTTACCCCGATCCACAACTAGGCAGACAGGTAAGTAAGTTTATACAAGCCGAAGATTTGCTAGTTCCGTACAATGCTACTGATTTAGCATCATGCGAACGTGTAACACATATCATTCGTATGACTGAAAATGAGTTACGCAAGCTACAAGTAAACGGTTTTTACCGCGATCTAGAGGTAAATCCTGGAGAAGGTGAGTATGATGAGCTAAAAGAGGCTAAAGAAGAGCTTTCTGGTTTGGAAAAATCGGGTTCTTATGAAGAATTAGTGCTTTATGAGTGCCATTGTTACCTAGATATAGAAGATTTTGCTGATAAAGATGAAAATGGTGAGCCGACAGGTATAAAACTGCCGTATATTGTTACTGTTTCTGCAGATTCTGGCGAAGTTTTATCTATTTATCGTAATTATGCTGATGATGATGCGTTTAAGCGTAAAAAACAGTTCTTTATTCATTATATGTTTACTCCAGGATTAGGTTTTTACGGTAATGGCTTGATTCATTTACTTGGTAATCTATCGCGCACAGCTACAGCTAACCTCAGGCAACTGATTGATGCTGGTACTTTGTCAAATATGCCAGCAGGGTTTAAAGCGCGAGGGTTACGTATCCGTGATGATGACCAGCCACTTCAGCCTGGAGAATGGCGCGATGTAGATGTTGTTGGAACGGAGTTACGCGGCTCGCTCTTACCTTTGCCCTATAAAGAGCCGAGCGCGACTCTGTTCCAGCTGCTCGGTTTTGTAGTTCAGGCAGCACAAAAATTTGTGGGTACTACAGATATTGGCACAGGCAATATCCAAAATACTGAAATGCCTGTTGGTACGACAGTAGCCTTGATGGAGCGTGGTAGCCGTATTATGTCTGCGGTGCATAAACGCTTGTACAATGCTATGAAGCAAGAGTTTAAGTTACTTGCTGAAATAATCGGTACAGATGGCAGTGATTATTTGTACAATGTTACTGGCAACCAACAAGGTATGAAAGCACAGGATTTTGATGGTCGTGTAGATATTGTACCAGTTGCTAATCCTAATATTTTCAGTATGTCACAACGTGTGAGTTTAGCGAGCGAGCAATTAAAACTCGCGCAAGCAAACCCACAGTTGCATAATACTTATGAAGCATATCGTAGGATGTATAGTGCTTTGGGTGTAGATAATATTGAGCAGATACTTACTCCACCACAACAGCCAAAGCCTACAAATGCCATTACTGAAAATGGTCAATTGCAATTAGCTATGGCTGGTAGGCAACAATTGAAAGCCTTCCCAGAACAAAACCATGATGCACATATAAAATCACATTTAGCTTATTTCAATAGTGCTATTGTAAAAGGTAATCCTGCGGCAATGCAGATTTTGCAAACGCATATATTTGAGCATTTATCTATGAAAGCACAAATGGTTGCTCAACAAGAGATGCTGCAAATGCAACAGCAGGGTCAACAAATACCACCTGAAATGATGCAAAGCCGTTTGGATGAAATAGAGTCCGAGCTAATTACAGCATATTTACAAGAAGAAGCCCAATTGATGGGTATGCAAAAACAAGACCCATTAGTTGAATTAAAACAGCAAGAGCTTATGCTACGCCAACAAGATCAAATGCAGGATGCTCGCCAAGAGCAAATGGAGCTGGAGTTTAATAAACAAAAAGCAAATGAGCAAGCCGCCATCCAACGTGAGCGTATTGGCAGCACAGAAGATATAGCTGCGATGCGAGCACAGATAGCCCTACAACGCACAGCTAATAGAGGGGGTGGGTAATGCCTAGAGGTTTTGGAGGCGAAAACGAAGCAGGAAGAGCTAACGACCCATCAGGTATGTCTTTCGGTGGGGGTATGGATGAAGGCCAAAGCAGTGTAACCGCCGATACTTTTAGCGGTGGTAGCTCTTTTAGCGGTGGTGGCGGTGGTCGGCAAGATGGTCCCGATAGTGAAAGTGGTGGCAATGTTGGGTATGTAGCTACTGGAAGAATGTCTGGTCCAGGAGCTGATGCGTATAATGCAGCTTTAGATGCACTAGCTAAAGGTATGAATCCGTATGCTACTTCTACACAAAATTATGTAGCTAATCAATTAGGATATAGAGAGCCAACAGATATTCCTGGAATGTTTGGCTATGATACCAAAAAAAGTTTTGGTCAAAACGTAGCAAATATGGTTATTCCTGGACGAAATACACCATTAGGTATATTATCGGCAGCTATTCCTGGAACAGATACTGTGAAAGGTATTGTTGGATTAGCAAATACTATTGCTGGTAGAATGGGGATAGGTTCTACAACAAATCCTGCGGCAAAAAATCAAGGTATAGCTTCTGGTAGTACAGTAGTGGGTAAAGATAGTATTGTTGGTGAATATACAGGTCGCCCTGATGATGCTCCTGCGTTTACTGATTTTACTCCATCTTTCCCTAGCGGACAGAACTTTGGTTCCAGAACTACTTCTGGTACACAGCAAGTTGCAGATGCAGGAATAACTCTAGATGATATAATGAATTTTCGGCCACAGGATATAACTGTAACTATGCCTGAAATGAAGATGGCTCCTAAACAAGGTCCAGCAGTAAATGATGTATTAGACTATTTTGGCTTACCGCGTACTGTTGATGTGCCTACACCTTTCGGTGATATAAATGTAGGATTTCCAGATCGAAAAGAAACATCTTTTCGTGATTCTATACCGCAGGGTGGTATTGCACAAACAGAGTTAGGACAGTTTTTACAGAACAGAGCACCACAAAATCTTGGTCCTGCTATCGATGATCAATTAGCTTTTACTAATGTTTTCGGTGCTTTAACAGATAAAATGAAACAGGTCTCACCGACATTGGCAAGAAGAGGTAATGTCTTTACTAGCAACCCAGTAGGCACTTCTAGAAACAGAGGTTCTAGTGGATTTGATACTACAAATTTAGAAGAAGCAGCTAAAAATGCTGCGAATTACTTACAAAGTATTAATCCTTTTGGAGATGATTAGCATGACTAAAAAAGATAAAGATGTAAAAGAAATACCTATTGACCCTGAGCAGGAACTACGCGAAATGTTTTTTGATGGCAATTATGATGAAACTATGTCATTTGAAGAATTTAAGCGCAGAGGTATTGCTAATCGAAGTGAGGGTTCCCCTAGAACTGGTGAAGTTGTAAAACGCGGTGGTTCGCGTGGTGCTGGTGCGGCTACCCGAGGGACAAAGTTTAAAGGTGTTCTTTAAACCATGCCGAAGTATTTATCAGAAAATTCCAGATTTGCACAGTTTGATTTAGATAATGATGGAACTGTGACTGATGAAGAAATAGCTCATGCAAAGGATATGCTTGAGTTAGAGTTGCGAGAGGAAAAGGCAGATGCCCAAAAACGAATGGCTTGGGTTGCTGTTGCTAGTATGGTTGGCTTCGCACTTTTGCCACTTATACCGTGGATACCAGAAAAAAGATTAGAGTTTCTGGCAAGTCTTAGTGATATGTTATTTTTAAGTCAAGCCTCTATTGTAGGTTTTTACTTTGGCGCACAGGCATATATGGCAAAGAAATGATCCATGCTTTTTTACTGGTGGTGGTATTAGGCGGTGAAGTTCAAAGTAGAGATATGTATTTCAGATCTATAGTTGATTGTAATTACTTTGCATCGCAAGTAACAAAGAGGTATGGAAATTATGGCAGTCTTAGTTCTGTTCCAGCAGAACACCGAGCTACTGCGTATTGTAAGCCTGTAAAAGTAAATAAAAATACGGAGCTTTATTAATGATTCATATGTTACCGATTATATGGTTTGTATCTTTTATGGGGGGCTATCTCTTTGGTTGAAGAAAAGAAAAAACCCATATCTGTAAACGTAGGAGAAAATAGTTTCGAGCTTGTGTTGCGTATATTGGGCAATGAGTTTGTGGCTATAAGAATAGGTTCTACTAATTTCAGTGGTAAATTAATCGCTGGTGGTATTTTGTTATTGTTCTTTACGTTTATGCTTATGGAGGTGTTTGGTCTGTCACGGATAATGGGTGTTGAGTAGTGGCAACTAAACTAAATGAAAATACTGAACTATCAATGCCGATCCGTAACCTTATGGCTATGGTTGTAGGGGCAGCTATAGGAACATGGGCGTATTTTGGGATTATTGAACGCCTTAATACTATGGAAAATAAGATTATCCTAATGGAAGCAGATCTTGGTCAAAATACAGATTTTAGGATTAAGTGGCCTAGAGGAGAAATGGGTGCTTTACCAGCAGACTCCGAACAGTTTATGCTGATTGAACATTTGTCAGAACAACTTGCTAAATTGCAAGAACAAATAGATGAAGGCCGCGCACCACATGATCAGCAACAAAAATTAACATTAGATTTTTATGAAAAAAGATTAACTAATATAGAAGAACAAATAGAAAAGATGCGTAATGGAAGTGATTAAAACAATTACTCTAATATTATATATGGGCGGCGATGTCGCTGAGCATACTGCATTTGAGCAAATAGCTAAATGCCTAAAAGCAAAACGCACCATTGAGCGAAACCTGTATAAAAAATCAACTGCCGTGCGGTATGCTTGTGAAAATAAAACTGTTGAGGTATCAAAGAACTCAGATGGCACAAATTATATTGTGAGGATTATAGAATGATACAGGCACTTATAGGTCCTATTGCTAACCTTGCAGGATCTTGGATGGAATCTAAAGTTGAGCAAACTAAAGCTAAAGGTGCAGTAGCTAAAGCTCGTGCTGAAGCAGAAGCACAAGTTATGGTTACAGCCGCCACCCATGAAGCTGGTTGGGAAAAAATTATGGCTCAAGCCAGCGATAATAGCTGGAAGGATGAAGCATGGACTATTTTATTTATTGTTATTATTGGGATGTGTTTCATCCCGCCTTTGCAACCTTTTGTAGAGCGTGGGTTTGATGCTTTATCGCGCACCCCTGAGTGGTTTCAATGGGCAATGTATGCTTCCATTGGAGCTAGTTTCGGCATCCGTGGTATAAAAGGATTTAAAAAATGAGTTTATACAGGAATATTGCAAAGCGTAGAGCTAGTGGTAAAAAGATGCGTAAACCCGGACAAAAAGGCGCACCATCAGCGGCAGATTTTAGAAATGCTGCTAAAACAGCTAAAAAACGCAAAAAAGTTCGTATGGCATAGATGTCTACCCTTTACATACACGAAAAACTCCGTAATATAATCGTAGATCGGGAAAATATGATTACTGAGCAATTATTGCAAGGCTCAGTGGATGATATAACCGCTTTCAAGGAACTGCGAGCTAGGCTTGCAGAGCTTGCAACTATTAAACAGGAATTAGATCTCCTGCTAAAAAGGATAGAACATGAGTAAAACTCTATTTGTTCCAGAACGGTATGCAAAGGCCGCACAACAAACTGCTAAAAAAGAAACCTCTCCTGAAAATATAACCGCTAAAGAAAAACTGCCAGAACCCTCTGGTTGGCGCATTCTTATTTTGCCTTACCGTGGTAAAGGTAAAACGGCAGGAGGTATTTATATACCAGATGCTACAGTAGACCGTGAAGCACTAGCCACTGTTTGTGGTTATGTAGTCAAAGTTGGTCCACTAGCTTATAAAGACCCTATTAAATTTGGGAACCCTAATGATCCTACTGAAAATTGGGAGCCTTGGTGTAAAGAAGGCGATTGGGTTATTTTTGGTAGGTATGCTGGTAGTCGCTTTAAAATTGAAGGTGGCGAAGTCAGGTTGCTAAATGATGATGAAATTTTAGCAACAATCAATAACCCTGAAGACATTATCCACACATAGGAGTGTATCTTATGCCAGAGGCTAAAAAAGTCGAAGAAGACGTTGTAGAAGTGGAATTGGAAAATGACACAGAAGAAAACCAAGAAGACAACAAAGAAACTGCCGAAGAAGAAAGCACAGAAAAAGTCAGTGCAAGCGAAGAAACCTCAGACGAAGACCTTGAAGGTTACAGCGACAAAGTCAAAAAGCGAATTGAAAAGCTCACCTACAAAATGCGGGAGGCTGAGCGTCGTGAAAAAGCAGCTACTGAATATGCTCAATCTGTTCAAAAACAAAATGAAGAGCTTCAGAAACGCAGTTCTCAAATTGATGAATCGTACATAAATGAGTACGATCAAAGGGTAACATCACAAGAGGATGTGTTAAAAAAGCAGCTAAGTGATGCTATCAATGTCGGTGATGTTGATGCACAAATAGAAGCACAAAAATCAATAGCAAAACTAGCTATTGAGACGGAACGACTAAATGTTGCGAAACAACAGCTTGAGCAACGTAAAACAGCTCCTCAAGCAGCTCCTCAACAAACACAGGCACAAACACCTTCACCCGACCAAATTGACCCTAAAGCACGGTCATGGGCTGAACGTAATACTTGGTTTGGTCAGGATGAGCCTATGACGTTGACAGCGTTTTCAATACATAAACAACTTGTTGAAACTGAATATTTTGATCCTACGTCAGATGAGTACTATACTGAGTTGGATAAACGTATTCGAACTGAGTTTCCCCATAAATTTCAACAAGATAATAGGTCTTCATCTCGTGCTCCTGTAGCTGGTGCAACACGCTCTTCAGGAAAACCCTCAAATAAAAAAATCAAATTAACACCTTCTCAGGTTGCAATCGCAGATAAATTAGGTGTATCTTATGAACAATACGCGAAGCAACTTGCTCGCTTACAATCGTGAAGGAATAGATCATGGATCGTACCCCACGCACTACTGCCACTCGTGAAAAAGAAACACGTCGTAAACCTTGGCAACCTCCGTCTTCGTTAGACGCCCCACCACCCCCTGAGGGTTATATACATCGTTGGATCCGTGAATCGGTTATGGGTTTTGACGATAATAAAAACCTTTCAGCTCGCCTACGCGAAGGCTTTGAATTAGTTCGCGCCGATGAGTACCCTAATTTTGAAGCTCCTACCGTACAAGATGGTAAACACGCAGGAGTTATTGGAGTTGGTGGCCTCATTTTAGCAAGGTTCCCTGTTGAGTCAAAAACCGAGCGTGATAAATTTTATCGCGAAAAAACAGCTGACCAAATGAATGCTGTTGATAATGACCTTATGAGGGAACAACATAGTTCGATGCCTATTCATAATGAAAGGCAGTCTCGTGTAACCTTCGGAGCCAAAGGAGGCTCCGAACAATAAGAAGAGGACTAGATAATGGCTGGTACAAACCTTGATGCCCCATTTGGCTTGCGTCCGTATAATCTTCTAGGTGGCGCAGCGAACTCCAACGGTTTGACGTCTTATCTTGTACAAGTTAACGGAACAGCTGGATCTTCATCCGCTATTTATCAAGGCGATATGGTGATTCCGCTTACTAATGGACTTGTAGATGTAAGTGCGGCAGATGGTGGTAGTGTTGCTATCCTAGGTGTTATGGCAGGATGTCAGTATGTAAACACTGCTGGTGAAACAGTGTTTGATAATAACTATCCTGGAACATCTTCTTTGAAATCAAACAGTGAGGCGAGGGTTTTTGTTTATGATAATCCTCACCAAGTGTATGAGGTCAAAGCTGATGCTTCACTCACTAATATTGCAACGGCAACCGCGTTGATTCACTCTAATGCAGAGGGAGTAAACTTTGGTTCACAGAATGGTTCAACTGGTATTTCTATCGGTGAAGTTTCTGTGGCAACTGCTGGTGCAACTACGGCTACGGATAACTTCCGTATTGTGGGAATTAAAGATCCATTTGATGAGATTGATGTAGCATCTGCTGGTGTCACATTGCTTGTTAAATTGAACCTCCCATTCCATACTGCAACCACTGGTCTATAAGGAGTAATTAGATATGGCTATTGCAAGATCCCAACTCCTTAAAGAACTAGAGCCTGGACTAAACGCTCTGTTTGGTATGGAGTATGACCGTTACGAGAATGAACATGCTGAGATTTATGACTCAGAAAATTCAGATCGTGCGTTCGAAGAAGAGGTAATGCTCGCTGGCTTCGGTGCTGCACCCATCAAACAAGAAGGTGCTGCGGTATCGTTTGATATTGCTAATGAAGCATTTACTGCTCGTTACACACATGAAACAATCGCACTTGCGTTTTCGATTACTGAAGAAGCCGTTGAGGATAACCTCTACGATAAGCTCAGCTCTCGTTATACTCGTGCATTGGCTCGTTCCATGGCTAATACAAAGCAGGTCAAAGCAGCAGCTACGCTGAATAACGCTTTTGATTCTAGCTTTACACTTGGTGATGGTAAAGAATTGTGTGCAACAGATCATCCAACCACTGCTGGTGGCAACTTCCGTAATGAGTTGACAACTGCGGCTGACTTGAATGAAACGTCACTTGAGCAATCACTGATTGATATTTCAGCTTTTATCGATGAGCGCGGTTTGAAAATTGCGCTTCGCGGTATGAAGATGATTATCCCACCAGCGTTGCAATTCGTGGCAGAGCGGTTGATGGCTACTAATCTGCGTCCTGGAACAGCAGATAACGATGTCAACGCAGTCCGTAATATGGGTATGCTTCCTGAAGGTTATGTGGTTAACCACTTCCTAACTGATACGGACGCGTTCTTCATTAAAACGGATGCACCAAATGGCTTTAAGCATTTTGTTCGTACACCGATGCAAACTGCTATGGAAGGCGATTTTGACACAGGTAACGTGCGGTACAAAGCTCGTGAGCGTTATAGCTTCGGCGTATCTGACCCTCGTTGTGTATTTGGCTCTCCTGGAGCGTAACACAAAATATTCAAAAGGGCGGCTTGCGAGCCGCCCTTTTTTTGTTTATAGTTTTTCTATCCTGACAGTTACATAGTGTAACTGACATTAGCCAAGACAGGAGATTGACATGGCTACTACTACTTTTTCGGGACCAGTCCGTTCGAAGGGCGGTTTTAATGTAATCAATGAAAGCAGCACAACTGGTGCAGTTACGGAAACGGGTTTTTCTGTTAATGCTACAGGCCAGATTGTGTCAATGGGAACACGTAAAATACAGTCTTTTGCGGGTACTCTAGCAGCAACAGACGCTGCTTCAACAGCTTACGCTAATAATGATTGTCTTGTAGAGCTTGGCACTCTAAACGTAGATGCGCCTGATGATTTGGTTACACCAAGCAAAATATTTATTCATCGCGCATTAATTGGCATCACAACTGCCGCTGGTCAAACTCTTGCTGGAAACCTTGCTCTGAGTTCTACAAGCGGTACAGCCACTAATGCTGCTGTTTCAGGAACCGAGATTGTTGGTGCTGATGTTACTTCGTTCAACGAGCAGTTGAGCGCAACTCAGTCTATCACTGAGATTGACATCAACTTCAACGACACTGCTGGTAATTACCACATCTTTGTTCCAAACATTACCGCCGCCGTTGCAAATGTACATCTGTATGCTAGAGCTACAACAACTGTAAATGCCGATATTACTGCTGGCAGATTTACTGTGGAGCTAGAATACTCAGTTTACTAATAGGAGAATGTTATGGCTGATGCAGTCACTTCACAAACTTTAATAGACGGTGAGCGCACTGCTGTATTAAAGTTTACAAACATCTCCGATGGTTCCGGCGAAAGTGCTGTAGCAAAAGTAGACGTTAGCTCTTTATCGGTTAGTGGCAATAAACAAACTTGCACAGGATGCTCTATAGAAAAAATATGGTGGCAGTGCAATGGCATGAAAGTCCAAATGCTTTTTGATGCTACATCAAATGTTATTGCGATTGAACTAGGTGAAAATCAAAGCGGATACCATGATTATAGTTCTTTTGGTGGGATAACTAATAATGCTGGCAGTGGCAAAACAGGTGATATTTTGTTCACAACTGTAGGCCATAGCTCTGCGGATAGTTATACCATTATACTGCAAGTCCGTAAGGAATACGCATAATGGCTACCACTAAAGATGTAAAACGCACTCCCTCTGGTAAGTTGACTTATCGGGGGGAGACGTTTCCCGGATATAACAAACCCAAACGTACTCCAGGAGCTAAAAAGAAATCTGCGGTGTTAGCTAAAAAAGGTAGCCAAATTAAACTGGTTCGTTTTGGTGATCCAAATATGAGTATTAAAAAAGACCAACCAGCAAGGCGTAAATCTTTCAGAGCTAGACATAATTGCGCGAGTGCTAAGGATAAATTTAGTGCGCGGTATTGGTCATGTAAGGCATGGTAATGAAAGCAGATGATGTACTAAAGTTGTTAGAAAAACATGAGGCAGATTGCAGTGAGCGATATGCCGAAATACAAAAACAACTTGATAAATTAGATATGAGATTGTGGGGCATAGCAGTGTTGATTATAGCGGCTGCGGCTGTGCCGAGATTAATGTAATGGCAATGACTCGTGGTAATATGGCTAAACAGATTAAAAAAGCCCCTGCGAGCCGTAAGAAAAAGAAAAAACGTAAAATACCAGCTAAGTATTTAGCTGGTTTAAGTTCAGAAGATAAAGCTAAACGTCGTAAAGAAATACAACGTAATGCTCGTAAATCATCAAAGGATCCTTCAGCTTATGATTTCCCAAGTGATACTAATAAGTCAGGAGTTAGAAGGAAAACAAAAGAATCCGTACATACCAAAAAGTTCCGTAAGATGTTTGGAGGTAAAAAGAAATAGTTATGGCAAAAAAATTATCTGCAAAGCAAAAAAAGTTAGCGGCTTTTGCACCGCCACGAAACAAGATTACTCGTGCGGATATTATTACTGCGGCTAAAACAAAAGGAAAATCTAATGGCACTAAGCGCGGGAACAAAAAAGTCGCTCGCAAAAAAAGCTGAAGCGGCTCGTAAAAAAGGTAAAAAGGTCACAGCTGGACAACTCGCAAGAGTTTACAATAAAGGTTTGGCAGCGTACAGAACAGGACATCGTCCTGGAGCAACACCTAGTCAGTGGGCAATGGCTAGGGTAAACAGTGTCTTGACTGGTGGCAAAGCAGCCAAGGTAGATGCACATATTTTTGGCAAAGGTAAAAAGCCCAAAAAGGAGGCTAAAAAGAAAAAATGAGTTTTTTAACAAGTAACGTCCCTTACTTCAAGTGTTGGGTGAGGAGGGAGTATACTTGCAATCACGAAGACTTCCATGGAGAGTTCCTTCATGCAATGGCAATAGCCGTAACGACTATGCCAAATAGATGCTTGAGTTTCCAAGTTTTATTCACGGGTTGTGAAAGCGATATAACTGGTGAAGAAAACGTTCATGGTGGTGCTATGTGGGCAAGGATGCCAATAACAGCTTTAGTCGGTGATACAGCATTTGAAGGCTGGCCTGATCCAATGGATGTATACCAAGCACAGCCTTGGGATTGTATGTCTCGCACACATTCTGTGTACAGTTTAAATAGAGCCCAACCCTGTCCATGGCTTGCAAAAATAGATGGTGAATTTTATCCAGCTAAATATTTTTTTACTGTTGATTACACAGATAGCGAGGTAGCAGATGATCCAGCTCAACACAAACAAAGCCATGTGTTAGAGCTACTGGATGCTGGTAAGTGGACAGGCAATATTGTGGCTTTGCCTAATAATCGTGTGAGGGTTACACATCCTGCTTGGTATGTAACAGGTGAGGGTGCTCCTAAGTTTAAACCGTCGCAACACATTCACTATTCAAAATCTGATTTAGACTATACAATGGATGTAAATCGGATCTTTGATAATCTTTATGCAGAAGAGGATGAAGAAAATGGCGAAGATGAAAAAGAAAATGTACGCAAAAGGCGGCATGGTAAAAAAGACCAAGATGGCTAAAGGCGGTATGGTCAAAAAAGATATGAAGAAAATGGCTAAAGGCGGTATGGTCAAAAAAGACATGAAGAAAATGGCTAAAGGCGGTATGGTCAAAAAGCCAATGAAAATGTCAAAAGGTGGTTCTGTAAACAAAAGTAACCCAAAAGTTATCAAAGGTCCTTATAGTTAATGGCTACCTCTGAGTCCACAGATTTTGAACTTGATGTAAGTGATTACATTGAGGAGGC
>MDSZ01231294.1_pt1 | contig 23723 bp, 22 predicted proteins | sample 811201 | NCBI WGS metagenome assembly MDSZ01 (sample SAMN05326647, study PRJNA326480) | marine metagenome | isolation source: seawater | place: Indian Ocean: North | collected 2010
ATAAAGATTTGCCTTAGCCGATGTGGTGGAATTGGTAGACACGCTGTCTTGAGGGGGCAGTGACGCAAGTCGTGCCGGTTCGACTCCGGCCATCGGCATGTTAGGGTGCCACCCATATGCCACTAAAATTGTTTGCTTGTTGAAAAATTGCACGCTTATGTCCTTTATGTGACAAGTAAAGCCAATCTAATTTTTCAATTTGGACCGTGATGATCGTAAACAATTCACTAATTGATTCATTAGGTGACTGAATAACCTCTGTAGGATTATTAATTTTTTGACCAGGTTTGTAATTTTGAAAGTAACATAGTTTAGATTGATCACTCATTTTATTCCATTTTGCCTCACAAAATTCATTATTGTTATCAATTTTAGCTGTGCCGTTTATTCTAATCTGGACTTTATCTTTTTTACTATAAAATAAACATGCGATTTTATTATTTTTCTTAAGATCTATTATTTTTTCAGACAAGAAATTAGTATGGTAACGTAAAAACTTTCTTTCAGAATTGAATTCTCTCAAAACTACCGTTCTATTATTTATTGTATGTTCTCCTAATGTAGCAACTGATAGAGTATGATAATCGGAATGGCGGTCGTTAACGCCTCTGGTTAAAGACTTTTCAATTGAATTCATAATTTCACTAACATCATTAAGGTTTTCATTATGGTTCATGATTGCATATTAACATTTTGGATTGTCAAAGTATTTATGTTATTTTGAATTATGAAGATCTTGTAATGGTTTAAGCTAGTGCGTATAGTATCTATAGATAGTGAGGATTTGCTATGATTTTAGAGTATTTACCTATTTTAATTTTCTCTGTATTTGCCCTGATATTTGCAGGGGTTATGCTTAGTGTAGGCTTTACTTTCGGAGATAATAATCCAAATGCGGAGAAAAACTCACCTTACGAGTGTGGGTTTGAGGCTTTTGAGGATTCAAGGATGAAGTTTGATATTAGATATTATCTCGTCGCTATATTATTCATTATATTCGACTTAGAGATCGCATTTCTTTTTCCTTGGGCAGTAGTTATACATGAAATTGGCACTACAGGATTAATAGCTATGGCAATATTTCTTACAATACTGATAGTAGGATTTATATACGAATGGAAGAAAGGAGCTCTTGAGTGGGATTAGAAAATATTAAAAAAGATGGCTTTGTTCTTGCGAAGTCATCTAATCTTTTTGATTGGGCTAGAACTGGATCCTTATGGCCAATGACTTTTGGTTTAGCGTGCTGTGCTGTTGAAATGATGCATGCTGGAGCATCAAGATATGATATTGATAGATTTGGAATGTTATTTAGACCAAGTCCACGTCAGTCTGATGTTATGATAGTTGCTGGTACACTTGTTAATAAAATGGCGCCAGCACTTCGAAAGGTTTATGATCAAATGGCAGATCCAAAATGGGTTATATCAATGGGTTCTTGTGCAAATGGTGGAGGCTATTATCACTATTCATATTCAGTTGTCAGAGGTTGCGACAGAATAGTTCCTGTGGATATTTATGTACCAGGTTGCCCTCCAACTGCTGAAGCACTTTTATATGGTATCTTACAGTTACAAAATAAAATTAGAAAATCTAATACGATTCACGCAGAAAGTATAAGCTAATTAGTATGAAATCCTTAATAGATAAACTTTTATTAAACAAAGTAAAATTAACTAGTGATAGAGATATACTCACTTATGAAGTTCTTAAAGCTGATTTGCTGGTTGTAATGAATGAGCTTAAGAATAACGATAAGTTATTATTTAATCAGTTAACTGATTTATGTGCAGTTGATTACTCTGCTTACGGGCAATCAGAGTGGCAAACTAGCGAATCAACATCAACAGGATACAATAGAGGGATTAATCCTAAATCTAATGCGAGAAAACAATACAATGATAACCCGATAGAAGATACCGAATATAAGTTTTGTGTTGTATATCATTTGTTATCAATTAAATTTAATCAAAGAATTCGCATCAAAGTAATGCTATCAAATGATCTCTTTATTGATTCAGTTACAAACATTTGGAATTGTGCTAATTGGTATGAAAGAGAGGCTTTTGATTTATTTGGTATACTTTTTAGGAACCATCCTGATTTAAGAAGACTACTTACTGACTATGGATTTGTTGGCCATCCATTTAGAAAAGATTTTCCACTTATAGGAAATACCCAAATACGCTATGATCCAAAACTTAAAAAAATAATACAAGAAAAAGTTGATATTGAACCCCGAGTTCTTGTACCAAGAGTAATTAGAGAAAAATAGATATGAAAGAGTTTAAAAACTTTACAATGAATTTTGGTCCTCAACATCCTGCAGCTCATGGTGTATTGAGACTTGTTTTACAAATGGATGGTGAGGTAATAAAAAATGCTGATCCTCATATAGGTCTTCTGCATCGTGCAACAGAGAAATTAGCAGAGTCCAAACCATATAATCAGTCAATTGGATATATGGATAGACTTGATTATGTATCTATGATGTGTAACGAGCATGCATATGTTCTTGCAATAGAAAATCTCTTAGAGATAGAAATACCTGAGAGAGCAAAATATATAAGAGTTATGTTTGATGAAATAACTAGAATTCTTAATCATCTTTTATGGCTTGGTGCGCATGCACTTGATATAGGTGCTATGTCTGTTTTTTTATATGCATTTAGAGAAAGAGAGGATCTAATGGATTGTTATGAGGCTGTATCTGGAACAAGAATGCATGCAACTTATTATCGTCCTGGAGGTGTCTTTCGTGATCTACCCTCAAATATGCCAAAATATGAGAAATCATCGATTCGTGAAACAAGTGAATTAGAATCCTTAAACCTCAACAGAGAAGGATCATTACTTGATTTTTTAGATGACTTTGTCAAAAGATTCCCTAAATGCATAGATGAATATGAAAACCTTTTGACAGATAACCGTATATGGAAACAACGTACTGTAGGAATTGGGGTTGTTGAGGCTGATAGAGCAATAGAGCTTGGGTTTACCGGGCCAATGTTAAGAGGTTCTGGTGTAGCATGGGATTTGAGAAAGAAACAACCTTATGAGGTATATGATCGTTTAGATTTCGATATACCAGTTGGTAAAACCGGCGATTCATACGATCGTTACTTAGTAAGAATGGAAGAACTTAGGCAATCAAATAAAATTATCAATCAATGCATTAAATGGTTAAGAAATAATCCTGGACCAGTAATTATTGATGACGGCAAAGTTGCTGCTCCGGATAAAACTTACACTAAAGATGGCATGGAATCCCTTATACATCATTTTAAATTATTTTCAGAGGGTTACTGTGTTCCAGAGGGCGAGAGTTATAGTGCGGTAGAAGCACCAAAAGGTGAGTTTGGAATCTATATAATTTCAGATGGAGCCAATAAACCGTACAGACTTAAAATTAGAGCTCCAGGTTTTCCGCATTTGGCATCTTTAAACGAAATGTCTAAAAACCATATGTTATCAGACGTTGTGACAATAATAGGAACTCAAGATATTGTATTCGGAGAAATAGATAGATGAACGAAAAACTTCTTAATGATAATAATATTAAAGATAAAATTGACGGAATAATAAAAAAATTCCCTCTTGATCAACCAAAGTCATCTATAATTGAAAGCCTGTTAGTCCTTCAAGAAAATAATAATGGATATGTTACAGAATCTATTATGGAAGAATTAGCTACTTATCTAAAAGTTAAATTAATTGATGTAGTAGAGGTAGCAACTTTTTACTCAATGATAAATATAACGCCTATTGGTAGGAATGTTATCTCTGTATGTAATAATGTTTCATGTATGCTTAATGGTTCCGATGAAATAATAGGGTATATTGAGAAAAAGCTTAAAATTAAAGTTGGTATGACAACGCCTGATAAACGATTCTATCTTAAAGATGAGGTAGAATGCTTAGCAGCTTGCACCGGCGCACCTATGATGCAAATTAATCATATTAATTATGAAAATCTAACGAAAGAAAAAGTTGATAAAATTTTGGATAAAATAAAATAATGCCTAAGCTTTGCACAGAAACCTTTAACTATAATAATCCTGCCTCTATAGAGACATATTTTAAATGTGGCGGTTATGAAGCATGGAAAAATATTCTTAAAGATCAAACTTCTAAATCTGAAATCATCAACAAAATAAAAGAGTCTGGATTACGTGGAAAAGGTGGAGCAGGATTCTTGACAGGTTTAAAATGGTCATTCATACCCCTTCACTCTGGTCAAAAATATTTAGTTTGTAATTCTGATGAGAGTGAACCAGGCACATGCAAAGATAGAGATATTCTAAGGTATAATCCTCATTCTGTCATAGAAGGTATGTTGATAGCTTCCTATGCAATTGGGGCATCAGTAGCATATAATTATTTGCGTGGTGAGTTCATTAATGAACAGAGAGAAGCATTTTGTAATGCTTTAGATGAAGCTCTTAAACATAATCTCATAGGAAAAAATATACTGTCATCAAAAATATCTATAGATCTTCATTGTTTGTTAGGTGCCGGGGCATATATTGTAGGTGAAGAGACAGCTATGCTAGAATCAATTGAAGGTAAAAGAGGAATGCCAAGAACTAAGCCTCCCTTTCCAGCAGTAAAAGGATTATATGGTAAGCCTACGATCATTAATAATACAGAAACCTTAGCATCAGTTCCAAAAATAATGCTTAAAGATAACAATTGGTATAAAAATTTAGGAGAAGGTGATTCAGAGGGCATTAAAATCTTTTGTATGAGTGGTCATATAAATAAACCAGGCAACTTTGAAATTCCTCTCGGAACTGAGTTTAAAACTCTTTTAAATATGGCTGGAGGTGTTAAAAATGATAGAAAACTTAAAGCAGTTATACCTGGAGGATCCTCTGTACCAGTTATAAAAGGTGATGATATGCTTAAACTTAAAATGGATTACGACTCAATAAGTAACGCTGGTTCTATGTTAGGGTCTGGAGGAGTGATTATAATGGATGAGACGACTTGTATGGTTAGTGTGCTCCACAGAATTTCAAGGTTCTATTATGAGGAGTCCTGTGGTCAATGCACTCCTTGTAGAGAGGGCACAGGTTGGCTTCATAGAATACTCACAAATATACTTTCAGGAAAGGGATCGATTGAAGATTTAAATCAACTAAATCGTATTGCAAATCAAATCGAAGGACATTGTATTTGTGCTCTGGGAGATGCAGCAGCCATGCCAGTCAGAAGTTTTTTACAACATTTTTGGGACGAGTTTGAATTTTACGTTGATAAAAAGAAATCATTGGTGTCATAAATGAAGATATATATCAATGATATTCAATATGATGCAACTGAGAAAGAGACTATTATTCAAGTTGCAGACCGCAATAATATTCATATTCCAAGATTTTGTTATCACAAACATTTGTCGGTTGTTGCAAGTTGCAGAATGTGTCTTGTTGATATTGATAAAGTCAAACAGGCGCAGCCTGCCTGTTCAACTCTGGTATTTGAGGAAATGCGAATTTACACTAAGTCTCAAAAAACAAAAGAAGCTCAAAAATCTACAATGGAGTTTTTATTAATAAATCATCCTTTAGATTGTCCAATCTGCGATCAAGCGGGTGAGTGTGAATTACAAGACGTATCACTTCAACACGGCGATTCTAAATCACACTATATGCAATTTAAACGAGTAGTGATCGATGAGGAAATAAGCCCACTAATATCCACTGAAATGACAAGATGTATACATTGTTCTAGATGCGTAAGATTTGGAGAGGAAATTGCAAAAGAAAAAGAATTAGGTCTTTTAAATAGAGGAGAAAAAATGGAAATTAGATCTGCTATCACTAATGGAGTACACTCTGAATTATCAGGCAATATGATCGATCTATGTCCTGTTGGCGCATTAAATAACAGATCATACAGCTATAAGGCAAGGACGTGGGATTTAAAACAACATTCTGGGATTTCACCACACGATTGTATTGGATCGAATATTTTTTATCATACATACGATAATAAAATTCTCAGGGCCGTACCAAAAGATAACCCTGATATAAATCAGACCTGGATATCAGACCGCGATAGGTTTGGATTTGAGGGAATTTACTCTGAGGATCGCTGTAATAAAATTATGAGAAAAATAAATAATGTTTTGGTCGATGTTGATGAACAAATGCTTGCATATAATATCAATGAAAGTATAAAGGAACACATAAATAAAAACTCAAAAGAGGATATTGGTTGTTTCGTATCAGGACAAACTTCTTGTGAAGAGATGTTTCTTTTAAAAACACTTTTAAATAAACTTCAAATATCTAATATTGATCATAGAACTAACGAAATAGACTTTGAATATGAAGATGAGTTTCCCATTATGCCTAATCTTGGTTGTCACTTAAATCAACTATCCGATTATGATAATATAATTCTACTTGGCCTAAATATTAAATCTGAATTTCCAATATTATCAATAAGATTGAATGAGGCAGCTAAATCAGGAACTAAATTTTATACATTTCACTATTATCCTACCGATGAGGTTTTTAAAAGAGAAAAGACTTACTGTGCTTCACCTAACGAGATAATAAATCAACTGAAAATAGGAATAAAAGGGGTTGATGGTGACAAAAAAAACCTGATTTTATTAGGACCTAGTATTAACTATCTATCTTATCAAACACTTTTTCACTCTGTTGTTGGTGAATTTTCTAATAAAATAAATGGAACAGTCGGGTATTTGACAGACTATTGTAATTCTACATCAGGTTGGTTGCTAGGAAATATTCCTCACCGAAAAATTGGTGGAGAAGCTAATGAAAAAAATTCAAAAGGTCTCAATGTAACAAAAATGCTAGAAAATAAATTAGGACTGTTGATTTTTTATAATCTTGAACCTGAACATGATTTTTCAAATAGTTCTCATGTCATAAAGGCACTACAAAATTCAAAGTGTAATATATTTTTTACGTCTTACATGTCTCCGTTAATAGAAAAATATGCTGATTATATTATTCCTATTACTACCTTCGCCGAGACAAGTGGAAGTTATATAAATATTGAAGGGAAGGTTCAAAGCTATGATAAAATTATTAATCCAGGAAAAAATGTATTAGAAGGATGGAAAATTTTAAATAAATTGTGCGAACTAAATGATATCGATGCTACAGATCTTGATACGATAAGAGAAAATATTAATAATCTTATTAAGAGTATTAAATTAAAGTCATTAAATCATAAAAATATTAAATCAGATATCGAAATTAATGATGCAAATCTTAACAAGTATACACTCCGTCATATATATTCTACTGATCAAATTGTGAGAAGATCAAGACCATTAAATCTAACAAAACAAGCTAAAGATAAAAAAATCTTTGTATCCTCAGATCTAGTTGAACATGAGGATAATTCTAAAGGATTATCAATCAATGAAAATGGTAAAAAATATAAAATTAATGATTTTGAGATAAACAACGACTTACCACCTAAGTCAGTTATATATAGTTCTTGCTATAATAATAAGCTTCTCGAAGGTAAATCATCAAATATAAAAATAGATAAATGATAATTTTTAATACAATCCTAAATATTTTCTTAGAAATTATAATTGTTGTGATACCTTTATTTCTAATAGTTGCCTATACAACTTACTCTGAGAGAAAAATAATAGGTTATATGCAGTCAAGAATGGGGCCAACGAGAGTCGGGCCAAGCGGTATCTTTCAACCAATAGCTGATGTTATCAAACTTGCGACTAAAGAAGTAATTATACCATCTAATTCTAATAAAGGTCTTTTTCTCACTGCACCAATAATAATGTTGGTACCATCTTTAATGGTTTGGTCTGTAATACCATTATCTGAGTATTTTGTAATAGCAGATATAAATGCCGGACTACTTTTTATATTGGCACTAACCTCACTCAGTGTTTATGGAGTAATAATCGCAGGTTGGGCATCAAATTCAAAATATGCATTTCTTGGATCAATGAGATCAGCAGCTCAGATAATTGCATATGAGATTGCAATGGGTTTTGCATTAGTAGGAGTATTAATGGTTGCAGGCAGCCTAAATCTTCAAGAAATTGTCTCATCACAAAGAGGTGGAATCTTACATTGGTATTGGCTTCCTTTATTTCCACTATTTATTATTTACTTTATTTCCGGAGTTGCAGAGACAAATAGAGCGCCTTTTGATGTCTCAGAGGGAGAATCAGAAATTGTAGCAGGTTTTCATGTTGAATATTCTGGTATAGCTTTCGCAATGTTTTTCTTAGCTGAGTATATGAACCTAATTTTAATAAGTATATTAGCGAGCATCATGTTTTTTGGTGGTTGGCTCTCTCCTTTAGAAGGAACTTTGTTTGAACCATATTTTACATGGATTCCTGGATTTGTATGGCTATCAGTCAAAACAGTTTTTTTTATATTTATTTTTCTTTGGTTAAGAGCAACTCTACCACGTTATAGATATGATCAGATAATGAGACTTGGATGGAAAATATTTTTACCAATAACTTTAATTTGGATTTTCTTTGAAGGGATTATGATATATTACAGTGTCGAACCGTGGTTTGTTAAATGATGGAAAAGCTAAAAAAAATATTTAAATCTCTGTTCTTACTCGAAATTCTTAAAGGTTTGAGAGTAACAGGAAATAAATTATTCCATAAACCTATAACTGTCCAATATCCAGAGGAAAAAACACCCCAATCACCAAGATTTAGAGGTTTACATGCACTAAGAAAATATCCTAATGGTGAAGAAAGATGTATCGGATGTAAATTATGTGAGGCAGTTTGTCCAGCGCTAGCAATATCTATCGATACAGAAATGAGAGCTGACGGCACTAGAAGAACTACTAAATATGAAATTGATTTATTTAAGTGTGTTTATTGTGGGTTTTGTGAAGAGGCCTGTCCTACTGATGCGATTGTGGAGACAAGAATTTTCGAGTTTCATTTTGAAAATAGAAATGAAAATATCATTAAAAAAGATCAGCTTCTCAAAATTGGTGATCTCTATGAAAAAGATGAGATCAAAGACAGAAAAAACATAGGTTAGGTTATGAATATTGAATTAATACTTTTTTTTATCTTTTCTGCTTTATTATTGTATACATCAATACTCGTCATCACATCAAATAATCCTGTAAAATCAGCAGTTAATCTTGTTTTTTGTTTCTTCTTCTCAGCAGTACTATGGCTCTTACTTAATGCAGAATTTTTATCTGTAATACTTATCCTCGTCTATGTTGGCGCAGTAATGGTATTATTTTTATTTGTAGTTATGATGTTAGATATTAATTTGACAGAAATCGGGAGTAAATATGTTAAATACTTATTCAGTGGTCTTACAGTTTTTGCGCTCACAATAACTGTTTTAGTTTTATTTTTTAAAAATGAATTTCAAAACTCTGATAAAAATATACTCAATGAGATTATAGTTATCAGTGATGATAATACTAAGAATTTAGGTTACGTACTATATACGGAATACATATTTGCTTTCGAAATAGCAGCTATCATTTTATTACTTGGAATCATTTCAGCTATAACACTTACTCAAAATAAGAATAAAGATCACAAATATCAAAATCCACAAGAACAAATATTCGTAAAAAAAAGTGACCGTCTCTCGATTTTAAAAGATGAGGATCTCAAATGATACCAATGTCTTATTACCTTTTTCTCAGCTCGATACTATTTAGCATCTCTCTTGCTGGTATTTTCTTAAATAGGAAAAATATCCTAATAATGTTGATGTCTTTGGAGCTTATGTTTTTATCAATCAATTTCAATTTTATAATTTTTGGAAACTATCTAAATGACATAGCAGGACAGGTATTTGTTTTCTTTATATTAACTGTTATAGCTGCAGAATCAGCTATAGGTCTTGCGATAATTGTTGTCTTATTTAGAGCTAAGCAAAGTATAAATGTTGATGATATTGGTAAATTGAAAGGATGATTAGCTTTTCATCGCTCATCATTGTTTTTGCTCCTCTTATAGGGTCTATCATACTTTTACTATATCCTAACAAGAATAATATTAAATCTTCATTAATAGCTAACATATCCATTGGGATATCTTTTTTATTCTCATTAATACTTCTAATTAATTATTTTTTTGAAAATGATAATACAATTATTGTTCATTTATTTACTTGGCTAAGTCTAAATAATTTTACATTCGAATTTTCGTTTCTAGTCGATAGTCTGACTATAATTATGTCTTTTATTGTCACATTTATATCATTCTTTGTTCATATTTATTCTGTTGGTTATATGAGAGGAGACGCGAGCTTTAACAGATTTCTTTTGTATACGAATTTTTTCACATTCTCTATGCTTTTAATTATTTTTGCTGACAATTTCCTTCAACTATTCATTGGTTGGGAATTAGTTGGATTATCCTCATATTTGCTTATTGGTTTTTGGTATAAAAAAGAATCTGCTATTAAGGCAAATCTAAAAGCTTTTATAGTTAATAGGGTAGGCGACATAGGTTTACTTTTGGGTGTAATTATAATTTTTGTGTTTAGCAATACACTTAATTATGCTGAATTTTTTCTATCGTTATCTAGTCTAACTAATACTAGTATTTCATTATTTGGTTTTTATTTTGATCTATTGCCATTAATTGCTTTATTACTCTTTATAGGTGCTTCAGCTAAATCAGCACAAATACCACTTCATTTTTGGTTGCCTGATTCAATGGAAGGTCCGACTCCAATATCGGCTCTTATACATGCAGCAACAATGGTTACTGCTGGAATATTTATGGTTGCACGTTTATCTCCACTATATGATCTATCTGAATACGTGTTAGATATTATTTTATATATAGGCGTTCTAACGGCATTTCTCATGGGTCTAGTAGCATTAGTTCAAAAAGACATAAAAAGAATAATTGCCTACTCTACTATTTCACAACTAGGATATATGACTATAGCTTTAGGAGCATCATTTTATTCTTTTGCAATATTTCATCTTCTTACTCATGCATTTTTTAAAGCTTTATTGTTTTTATGTGCTGGCTCAATAATATTGAAATGCCATCACGAGCAAGATATTACAAAAATGGGTGGGTTAAGAAAAATTATGCCATATACATTTGTAACATTTGTAATATCTGCTTTAGCACTTATTGGATTTCCTCTAACATCTGGATTTTTTTCAAAAGATTTAATAATTGATATATTTAAATTCAATCAAAATTATTTTGTTTATTATATTTTAGTTATAGGCATTCTAATCACCACTCTTTATACAGCCAAGATTTTTTTCTATGTATTTTTTGGGAAAAACAAACTCAATATCCAAGATGATGGAAATATCGAGCATACTGATGTGATTCTTATTCCATTAGTATCACTAGCAATTCCAAGTCTATTAATAGGTATTGCTCTGTTTGATAATGTTTTATTTTCTGGATTTTTTTCTAATTCAATAACAGATTATTCAAGAGTTTCCAATATGTATGATAATTTTGTTATTAATTCTGTAGCCTTTACGCTTAACTCATTACTAAGTCTGAATTTTTTATCACTGCTTTTAGGCATACTAATTTCATACTTTATATACTACAAAAGAAAATTCTTAAATATAACTATATTTGAAAATACAAGTAAAATATATTTGATATTGTCATCAGAGTATGGCTTCAAAAAACTATCAGATACTTATATCCCGAATTTATTCAAAAAAATTGCGATAATAATGTGGAAAACATATGACGAATTATTAATAGATAAAATAATTGTGAATGGAGTTGCAAAAAAAATACAACAAATATCTCTTACAATTAGAAAGATTCAGACTGGCTTTATCTATCATTATGCTTTTGTAATGATAATAAGTTTAATGACATTACTGTGGATATTTTTTGGACTATAAGTTTATGATTAATACTGTTCCTATCTTGAGTATATTAATTTGGACACCTATAGTTGGTGGTTTAATACTACTATTGTTGAAACAGTCATCTGATAAATATATTAAAATTCTGGGGCATTCAATTTCTTTATTTGTCTTGTTAATAAGTATTATTGTACTCAATGAGTTTGATGCTGGCAGATATTATTTGCAATTCACTGAGAGAGTATTATGGATCAACAACTTTAATATTTATTATCACCTTGCTATAGACGGTTTTTCTTTACTCTTCATTTTACTAACTACTGTTACTACCTCCTTAATTTTATTATTTAGTTTTTCAGAAAATAGAGATCAGAATAATAAATTTATTTCGTTGTTCTTGATACTAGAGGGGTTACTTATAGGCGTTTTTTGTGCTTTTGATAGTATTTTATTCTATATTTTCTTTGAATCAATGTTGATCCCGTTATTTTTAATAATTGGTATTTGGGGAGGAGATAATAGGATATATGCAACTCTTAAATTTTTTATTTATACTCTTGTTGGCTCAGTTTTAATGTTAGTCTCTCTTATATATCTGTCTAATCAAGCAGATAGTTTCTATATAGTAGATTACTACAATTTAGAGTTATTACTCGATAATCAAATATATATTTTCTTGGCTTTTTTAATAGCATTTGGTATAAAAATTCCTATGTGGCCTGTTCATACATGGCTTCCTGATGCGCATGTTCAAGCTCCATCTTCGGGCTCAGTAATATTAGCTGCTGTCTTACTTAAAGTCGGTGGATATGGTTTAATCAGGTTTCTTTTGCCAATTACTCCTGATGCAGGGTTGTATCTAAATGATATTTTAATAACACTATCACTAGTTGCAATTATTTATATTTCATTTGTTGCTCTAGCTCAAAAAGATATGAAGAAGTTGATTGCATATTCTTCTGTAGCTCATATGGGTTTTGTTACTTTGGGTATATTTTTGGTCTTTAATATAGCTCAGCCCGATATTGATAAAGATATTTTGTTATTAGGGCTACAAGGATCAGTTATGCAAATGATATCTCATGGATTAATATCTGCAGGTTTATTTTTCTGCATAGGAATTATTTATACAAGAACAAATAAAAGATCTATAGATGATCAGAGTGGTATAGGTCAAATTATGCCACTTTTTTCTGCCATGATGATGTTTTTTTTATTATCCAATGCTGGGTTACCAGGAACATCAGGTTTTGTTGGAGAATTTATGGTTATGATTGCTGGACTAGAGGTTAGTTATCTATATGCATTTTTAGCATCTATGACTCTTGTATTAGCTGCATCATATTCTTTATGGTTGGGTAAAAGAGTTTTATTTGGAGTACCTAACTGTGATTCTGTATTAAACATGTCTTCTCTAAAAAGAGAGGAATTTTGGCCTCTAATGATTCTTATAATTGCTATAATTTTTTTGGGAGTCAAACCAGGAATAATCCTTGATATATCTGTTGTCTCATCGGAATACATGATTAACATAGTTAGTGGAGAATATAAATGATCGAATTACATTTTTATTTTCCAGAATTAATTATATTAGTTTCTCTTTCTCTAATAATTTTACTTGACTTATATCTTCCTGAAAAAATGAAGAAAATATCATATTATCTAATACAGATTAGCCTTATACTATGCTCACTTTTCCTTTATAGACAGTTAAGTATTGATAATAACTATAATATCTCAATATATGATTTTTCTTTTTTTACTGTAATTTTTAAACTTTTTGTAGTAGCAAGTTTACTTTTGATATTTCATTATTCATATATATTTTTATCACATTTTGAGAAATATCAGACTGAATATTTTTCAATAATACTGTTTGGATTACTCGGTATAATGATTATGATATCATCTAGGCACTTGCTACTGCTTTACTTAGGTATAGAACTATTGTCACTGTCCTTGTACTCAATAATTGCTTATAATAAAAAATCTACATACTCATCTGAAGCTGCAATAAAATATTTTATTTTAGGAGCAATATCATCTGGATTTTTGTTATTTGGAATTTCATTAATTTATGGTCTTACTGGTTACCTGGATTATGAAAATATAGCCTCAACAATTAAAGGTCTAAATTTGTCAGCAAGCGAATATTCCGTTCATTCACTAGGATTGGTTTTTGCACTGACCTTTATCCTTATTAGTTTAGCTTTTAAATTTGGTGCAGCCCCATTTCATATGTGGATACCAGATGTTTATCAAGGATCTCTAACTCCAACAACTCTATTATTAAGTACTCTACCAAAAATTGCTGTCTTTATTATTTTGTTATCTTTAACATCGTCAATATTTAGAGATCTAGTAGTTTTTTGGTCAGATATTCTTCTAGCGCTCTCAATAATATCTATCATGATTGGTAATATTGTGGCGTTAGCTCAAACTAATCTAAAACGAATGCTAGCTTATTCGACTATTGCGAATGTAGGTTTTATACTTATGGGAATATATTCCGGAAGTCAATTTGGCTATCAAGCATCTTTATTTTATACCATTACATATGTTTTATTCACGATAGCAATTTTTGGAATAATAACTCAACTTAAATACAATGGAAATCCAATTGAACAAATATCAGATTTAAGCGGACTAAATTTAAAACATCCATCTTATGCGCTGTTGATTCTTCTAGTCATGCTATCTCTTATTGGTATTCCTCCTTTATTAGGTTTCCATGCTAAACTCTTTATTATCCAATCTCTCGTCATGACGCAGCAAATAGGTCTAGCGATATTTGTTGTTATTATGACTGTTATAGGATCGTTCTATTATCTTAGAGTGATCAAAGTTATGTATTTTGATGATGAAGATGGAACTATAGAGATAATACCTGGCAAGGTGATTACTTACTTTTTTCTCATTTTTCTTATTTTCTTGGGTTTAAACCCTGAAGTTTTAGCCAATTTGACACTGTCGTCACTCTCTTATCTCTAAAAGGTTGAAAAAATAATATATAGATTATAGACTCCATATACAGTGCGGGGTGGAGCAGTCTGGTAGCTCGTTGGGCTCATAACCCAAAGGTCGTAGGTTCGAATCCTGCCCCCGCGACCAAAAAAATCATATTTTTTCTACTTAAATGATATCTTTTGTACTACAATTACATTGAGCCCCTTTTGGGGCTATTTTATTGGCTATAAAATGAGTAATTTAGAGGAAAGATTAATGAATGCTATAAATAATCTACTTGAGACTGATGACACGCATGTTCTTAATGTGGATATAAATAAGTTTTCCAAAAATATGAAGATTCAAGTCATGATAGATAATTATAATGGTGTAAATTTAGATGAATGTGTAAGAATATCACGTTTAACAGAAGACCTTATTAAGCTTGATAGTGAATTTGAAAATGAGTACACCCTTGAGGTCACTTCACCAGGAATTAATCGACCTCTTTTTGTTGAAGAAGATTATAGAAATCATATTGGAAGTAAGGTAAAAATATTACTCAAAAAAATGCAAAACAATACAAGAAATATATCAGGTATAATCGAGAATATAGATAATAATTGTGTTTTTATAAAATCAAAGAATAAAAATTATACTATTCAACTGGATAATATAAAGAAGGCGAATCTAAATAGAGAAATTGAAGTAAAAAAATGAACAAAGACATACTTTTAGTTATAGAAACTGTTGCTAATGAAAAAAATGTTAGTAAAGATATCATTGTTGATGCTATGGAACATGCGCTCGCAGGTGCTGTGAAAAAGAAATATCGACTAGAAGAAAAAAAAGATATAGAGGCAAGAGTTACAATTGATCTTTCAACCGGAGATTATACAACATATCGAAGGTGGCAAGTAGTTCATGAAATTGAGGAAGATAAAGATGACTCGCAGATTTTGATTGATAATGAGATTGTCAGAGACAATAATCTAAAGATTGAAGATTGGTATGAAACAGAAATTGAATCTATTAAATTTGGTAGGATACTAGCGCAGGCTGCAAAAAATGTAATTGTTCAGAAAGTAAGAGATGCTGAAAGGAGTAGAATTGTAGATTTATACCTACCTAAAGTGGGTGAATTAATATTTGGTATTGTAAAGAGAGTCGAAAAAGGAAATGTGTATATAGATTTAGGAATGCCGGATAAGAATACAGTAGATGAGGCTATGATTCTTAAAGAGAATTTAATTCCTCGAGAGGTCATAAGACCTGGTGATCGTTTAAGAGGTTACCTCAGTAATGTGCAGCCTGAAACAAGAGGGCCTCAATTATATATAAGTAGAAAAGCTCCTGAATTTCTTGTTGAGTTATTTAAATTAGAGGTACCTGAGGTAGGTCAAGGTTTAATTGAGATATTAGGTGCTGCTAGAGATCCAGGTCTAAGAGCAAAAATATCAGTCAAATCTAATGACCCTAAACTTGATGCAATAGGAGCTTGTGTTGGTATGAGAGGATCAAGAGTTCAATCTGTTTCAAATGAATTAGGGGGAGAGAGAATCGATATTATAATGTGGGATGAAGATCCAGCTAAGTTCGTTATTAATGCTATGTCACCTGCAGAAGTCCTGTCTATTGTTGTAGATGAAGAAAAAAAATCCATGGATCTAGCAGTATCGGAAGAACAGTTATCCCAGGCAATTGGTCGAGGCGGACAGAACGTTAGGTTAGCTAGTGACCTTACTGGATGGACATTGAACGTTATGAGCAAAGAGGACTCGGATAATAAAATAATGGAAGAAAATAATAAAATATCATCAATGTTTATGGAAGAATTAAATGTAGATCAAGATGTTGCAGATGTATTAGCTAGAGAAGGATTTTCATCTATAAATGAAGTAGCTTATTGTTCCCAAGATGAATTTAATTCTATCGATGATTTTGACGATGAAATCATAGAAGAATTGAGAAAAAGAGCGCTAGATAATTTAGAAGAAAAAAATGCGAAATTAGGAAAAGATAATTTAATTTCAGATTTTGAAGAGTTATCAAAAGAAAATGTAATCAAACTTAATTCTCAAAATATTAATAGTAAAGATGATCTTGCTGATTTATCTGTTGATGAACTTCTTGACATGATAGAATTATCTCATGATGTAGCAGGTAAAATCATCATGAAGGCACGCGAAAGATGGAATAAAGAAGACTAAAGTTGGCGAAACCATGAAAGATAACGATCAAAAGAAAAGTTTGTCACTAAAAAATAGTTCATCAGTTAGTAAGAAAAATATAAAATCTTCATCTAGTTCTCCCAATATTACTATCCAAGTAAAAAGGAAAAAAATTATCAATGCAGAATCTTTATCAGATAACAAAAATACAAAAGTTTCTACACAAAATACTTCGTCATCTATCAAAATATCTAAACCAAAAATAAAACAAAACTCGGTAGTTAATGAAGTTAAGTCAAGTGATTCTATTCATACAAAAAAGAAAAATAAGTATGATAAAGACTCGATTGCTGATAGCTTTGAAAATAAAGAATTGCATCTTAAAAATCCTAAACTCAAAAATAAACTTAAAGGGTCTTCATCTGAAAACGAAGATGATTTAATGTCACAACATCAATTTGAGAAACCAACTGAGCCGATTAAGCGTACTATAGAAATTTCTGAGAATATTACAGTTGGAGAACTCGCGCAAAAAATATCAGTTAAGTCAGCAGAATTAATCAAAGTAATGATGAATATGGGTGTAATGGCAACCATTAATCAATCTTTAGATCAAGATACTGCAGTACTAATAATTGAGGAACTAGGTCACGAGGCTATTATTAAGGAGCAACGTTCTGATGAGGATATGCTCACACCAACAATCGATAATAATGAAAATCTTAAACCTCGACCAGCAGTTGTAACTATCATGGGTCATGTTGATCACGGAAAGACATCTCTCCTGGATTATATTAGAAAAACTAAAGTTGCAAGCTCTGAGGCAGGAGGAATAACTCAACACATAGGTGCTTACACCGTACAAACAACCAAAGGTGATATAACATTTTTAGATACGCCGGGTCATGCTGCCTTCTCTGCCATGAGAGCAAGAGGCGCTCAGATTACTGACATAGTTGTATTAATTATATCTGCCGATGATAGTGTTATGCCGCAAACCAAAGAGGCCATTGAACATGCTCAATCAGCCAAGGTTCCGATTATTGTAGCTGTTAATAAAATTGATAAAGAGAATGCGGATCCTGATAAAGTTATTGGTGATTTAGCACAACATAATATTGTTCCGGAAGAATGGGGAGGGGATACGATTTGTGTAAAAATATCTGCACTTAATGGACAGGGTATCGATGAACTCCTTGATGCTATATCATTACAGGCGGAAATTATGGAACTTAAAGCATCTTCCACTGGCCCAGCTACTGGAACTGTCGTTGAATCATCACTAGATAAAGGAAGAGGACCTGTTGCAACTGTCCTAGTACAAAACGGTTTACTATCAAAGAAAGATTACATTCTGGTTGGAAAAGAGTTTGGCAGAGTTAGAGCAATGTATGATGAAGATAACAAAGAAATTTTTTCTGCAGGCCCAGGTATACCTGTTGTCATAACCGGACTATCTGGTACACCCAATGTGGCAGATAATTTGATATCGACAACTGACGAGAAAAGAGTCAAAGAAATAGCATCAGCTAGAGAATCAAAACAAAAAGAAATAGAAATGCAATCTAAACAAAAAAGTTTCTCTATCGAGAATTTTGGAGCAAATAATCAGAAAAAAAAGGATATTGTTAATCTTATTATTAAATCGGATGTTCATGGTAGTTCTGAAGCTATCACTTCATCGTTAGAAGCTATAAAAAATGATGAGGTCGGATTAGAGATTATTTACAGTGGAGTTGGAGCTATAAATGAATCTGATGTCAACCTTGCAGCGAGTTCAAATTCTAAACTGATAGGCTTTAATGTGAGAGCGGATTCTAAAGCAAAGAAATTAATCGAAATAAACAATCAAGAACTATTTTACTTTAGTGTTATTTATGAACTAATAGATCATGTCAAAAATCAATTATCAGGATTGCTTGAACCAGATATTAAGGAAGAGATTATAGGAATTGCTGAAGTTAAAGATGTATTTAGGTCTTCCAAACTTGGAGCTATTGCCGGATCGATTGTGAGCGAAGGAATTATTCAAAAAGATCAGCCTATTCGCGTATTAAGAGATAGCATTGTTATCTATGAGGGTGAACTAGAATCTCTTAGAAGGTTCAAAGAGGATGTTAAAGAAGTTAAAAGCGGAACAGAGTGTGGTATTGGTGTCAAAGACTATAATGACATCAAAGCAGGAGATCAAATAGAAGTCTATAAGAGAACTGAAGTAAGTAGAACGGTATAGTACATATGTCTACACGATTGCATAAGGTACAAGATCTCCTTCATAAAGAAATTGCAAGTCTTATTTTATCAAACATAAATAATCCTATAATCTCTAAATCTGTTACCGTCTCTGGAGTTAAAGTTAGTAAAGATCTCCGCTATTGTGAAATATATTTTACAACTTTCAATGAAAATATACTAAAAGTACAGAATGAACTTAATAAAGCAACAAAATATATTCGATCGGAGTTATCAAGAAAAGTTTATTTAAAGCGTATACCTTCTATAAAATTTGTTTATGATCAATCTTTTGAGCGTAGCCAAAGAATTGATTTATTAATTAATGAAGAATCTAAAAGAAAAGAATGAAAAACTGCCTAATATTAGTCGATAAACCATTAAACTTTACTTCTAATCAAATACTACAATCTATTAAAAAAAAATTTAAAATTAATAAAGCTGGGCTCATAGGAATACTCGATCCTCTTGCAACAGGTATGCTATTAATTGTAACCGATGAAGCTACTAAATTTTCACAGTATATTGAAGATATGACTAAAGAATATATTGTTACAATGCGATTAGGTTATAAGAGTTCTACTGGAGATGGTGAGGGAGTTATTACGAAAGATAATGTAACAGCTTTAAATCTTAGTAGAGAATATGTTGATAAAACTTTATTTTCCTTTCTTGGTGATTCATATCAAATACCTCCCATGTATAGTTCAGTAAAACATAACGGTAAAAAATTATATCACTTTGCTCGTAAAGGCGTTGAAATTGAGAGAGAGAGCCGAAAAATTTCTATCTATAACATAAAACTAATAAAAAAGAATATGCACGATCTTGATATTTTAGTTAGATGTAGCAAAGGGACGTATGTTAGAACATTGGTAGAAGACATTGGTCTTAGAATGGGCATTAGTGCTTATACTAAGAGTCTTCGAAGAATAGGAGTTGGAACATATACTGAAGATAGAATGATTCCTTACAGTCAAATTATAGAAGGAACAGTAACATCGCGAGATTATATTGTTGAGTTATCAGAAATGCTAGAGCATATAAGCTCTATAATAATTCAGCCTAGAGATGAAAAATTGATTAAAAATGGTACTGTCATAGATATTGATTTGCCAAATTTAGAAGGTAATGTTTTAATGAAAAATATCAATAATGAGATCATTGGTATTGGTAATGCAAAGAATAATCAAATAAAGCCAAAAAGATTGATTAACTTTGATGAATAAATGTTTGTATAAAAACAAACTGATGATAGAATACATTGTCAATTGGAGTAAATAATGGCAATATCTAATACTACAAAACAAAATATTGTAAAAAAATACGGAAAATCAGATAAAGACTGTGGTTCTAGTGAAGTTCAAATAGCACTCCTGACAGAAAATATCAATAACTTAACTAATCATTTCTCAGATAATAAGAAAGATATACATTCCAGAAGAGGTCTTTTAAAAATGATCATGAAGAGAAGAGCTTTAATGAAATATTTGAAGAAAAAAAATATAGAGGGTTATAATAATCTAATTAAAGAATTAGGTTTAAGGAAATAATAATTAATGCATACAAAAATTTTTGACCTGGATGGTCAGTCAGTAAAAATAGAGACGGGATTACTGGCTAAGCAATCAACCTCATCCGTAACAGTTGATATAGATGGAACTGTAATTTTAGCTACACTTGTCGCTGATAAAAATGACAGTGATAGAGATTTTTTCCCACTAACTGTTGATTATATTGAAAAGACTTATGCTGCTGGAAAAATACCTGGTGGTTTCTTTAAGAGAGAAGGTAGGCCAAGTGAAAAGGAAACCTTGATAAGCAGATTAGTTGACAGACCCTTAAGACCTTTATTCGATTCTGCCTTCACAAGAGAAGTTCAATTAATACTAACATTACTATCATATAATCCGGATGTAGATGCTGAAATACCTGCGCTAATAGCAGCATCGGCATGTGTTAAATTATCTGGACTGCCATTTAATGGCACCCTCGGTGCTGTAAAAGTTGGATATGATGGTAATAACTATATATTGAATCCGAGCAATAAAGTACTCAAGGAATCGCTTTTAGATTTAACAGTAGCAGGTACTAAGAATGCCGTTATGATGGTTGAGTCTGAGGCAAAAGAGCTTAGCGAAGATATAATGTTAGGTGCGGTTAATTTTGGTCATCAAAAAATGCAATTGATCATAAATGCGATAGAAGAACTTGTAACTGATTCCGATGTCAATATACTTGATTGGACACCACCAGAACTAGATGATAAAGGATATGAAGAATTCTACAATAAGTATAAAGATCAAATAACAGATGCATATACTATTACAAAAAAACAAGAAAGAAATGAAAAACTATCTTTGATTAAATCAGAGATTCTTGAATCAGAGTCTGGTGATGAGGAAGATACCGAAGAAAAAATCACTGATTTATTTGAAAAAGCTCAAAAAAATATCGTCAGACAAAGAATTATTGATGGAGAAAAAAGAATAGATGGGCGAGATACTGTTACTGTAAGACCTATTGATGTTAAGGTAGGTATTTTACCAAGGACTCATGGTTCGGCTTTATTTACTAGAGGTGAAACACAAGCATTAGTTGTTACATCTCTTGGAACCGAGAAGGATGCTCAAATGATTGACTCGCTTGATGGTAGAATAGATGATACTTTTATTTTTCACTATAACTTTCCACCATATTCGGTGGGTGAGATCGGAAGAACTGGTTCTCCTAAACGTCGTGAAATTGGTCATGGCAAACTTGCACGACGAGGAATTCAATGCGTCGTTCCAACTGTTGATGAATTTCCATACACAATAAGAGTTGTCTCTGAGATTCTTGAATCTAATGGATCAAGTTCTATGGCATCTGTCTGTGGATCAAGTTTATCAATGATGGATGCTGGAGTACCGATCAAAAAACCAGTTGCTGGTATTGCAATGGGATTAGTCAAAGAGGGTGATAAGCATGTCGTACTTACAGACATCCTTGGAGATGAGGATCATCTTGGTGATATGGATTTTAAAGTTGCAGGGACATCGGATGGAATAAACGCTCTCCAAATGGATATCAAGGTAGATGGAATCACTTCAGAAATTATGTCCAAAGCACTAGATCAGGCTCGTGATGCAAGATTACATATACTATCAGAGATGGGAAAAGTAATATCCGAAGCCAGAAAAGACCCCTCTCCTTATGCGCCTCGTTATACGCATGTAAAAATAGATCCTTCAAAAATTGCAGCTGTCATCGGAAAAGGCGGAGCAACCATCAAATCAATAATTGAAAAAACTGGTGCTCAGATTGATATAGATGATAGTGGTTTAGTAAAAATTGCATCTAATGACCAGTCTATTGGTGATAAGGCAAAAGAAATGATTGAGGAAATTACTGTAGGTCCTCAAGTTGACAAAATTTACGAGGGGAGAGTTGTTAAAATTATGGATTTTGGTGCCTTTGTTAGCATCACTCCTAGTCAAGATGGTCTAGTGCATATTTCTCAAATAAGTGAAGAGAGAGTCAACAATGTAAGTGATGTATTGACTGAAGGTGACGTTGTTAAGGTCAAAGTTCTTGAAGTTGATAAACAGGGACGTGTTAAGCTTACAATGAAAAACTTAGACTAATTATAGAATCTTTCTTAATTGACTAATTATATCTTCGTTCTCTAATGTGGATATGTCACCCTCTATATTTTCATTTCTAGCTAAACTTCTAAGTAATCTTCGCATTATTTTTCCTGATCTTGTTTTTGGAAGTCCGCTAGCAAACGATATACGATCTGGTTTTGCTATTGATCCAATTTTTTCTCTCACCCAATCTCTTAATTCATCTGCAAATTCCCTCGAATTTTTTTTTATGTACGAATCTTTAAGTGTTACAAAGGCATGAATCGCTTCACCTTTAATGTCATGCTTAAAACTAACTACTGCTGCTTCTGCAACATATTCATGCGAAACGATGGATGATTCAATCTCCATAGTACCTAATCTATGTCCTGAAATATTAACAACATCATCAGATCTTCCCATAATCCAAATATTTCCAAATTCGTCAAAACGCGCAGTATCGCCAGTTATATAAAATTTATTTGAATATTTCTCCCAATAAGTACTTATATACCTCTCATTGTCACCCCACACGCCTCTAAGCATCGATGGCCAAGGTTTTTTAATAACTAAATTACCACCTTTATTAGCCTCTTGAATTTCCTCTCCGTTGCTGTCAATTATACCAATATCTATACCTGGCAATGGTTTAGTACATGTACCAGGTATGGTCTCAGTAATTCCTGGTAATGGGGCTATCATATTAGCACCTGTTTCTGTCTGCCACCATGTATCAACTACAGGACAACTCGATAGTCCTATTTTTGAATGATACCACTTCCAAGCTTTGGGATTAATTGGTTCTCCTACAGTTCCTAATATTCTAAGTGATTCTAAATTAAAATTATCAGGTAGATTTTCTCCTAATTTCATAAGAGTTCTGATTGCTGTCGGCGCAGTATAAAAGACTGAAACTTTATTTTCCTCA
>MDSZ01255028.1_pt1 | contig 23717 bp, 17 predicted proteins | sample 811201 | NCBI WGS metagenome assembly MDSZ01 (sample SAMN05326647, study PRJNA326480) | marine metagenome | isolation source: seawater | place: Indian Ocean: North | collected 2010
ATAAATAAATAAATAAATAAATAGAGTGTTATATGTGTATTCATGGTATCGAAGAGAAATGTGTGCAAAGTGAGAGGGCTCGTGTCAAGTATTCCTATGAACCCACAAAAAAGAAAAGAAGACGCGAGACGGTTTGCAAAGAAAGAGACTTTGGCGAGGCCAAGTCCCACATTTTTCCCTCTCCCGCAAATTTTTCTCTTTTTTTTTTTGCTTGAAGGAGAAACAAAGGCAAAAAAGGCACAAAAGGGGACGACGAGGAAACAAACCAAAAAAAAATTCCATCATCAAAAGGCGTGTGCATGTCTATCCTCCTCTTGTGTCATATCCTCCTCCCTCTTATAAAAAAAAGGGTGGTGTGTGTAATCTTTTTCGATTTCACGCGTTTCTCACTCGCCTCACTTTCATCGAAACTTTTAACCGACATCGTCGTGTTCTTCGCACTCGTCGCGCGCGCATCGTTCGTTCAAAGACACAGAGACACGACGCGATGATGAGTTTTGCGCGAGCCCCGCAACACGCGTCGGTGTTTTTCACCGGGACGAAGATGAATGCGTCGCGACGACATTCGAGTGAGACGTCATCCACATCGTCGTCGTCGTCGTCGTCGTCATCCAACCGACGAGCGATGAGACATAACACCATCGTTCGCGCGGAAGGCGACGGCGACTCGAAACCGTCTGAAACACCAATCGCGCTGGCTGGTACGCCGGTCAGAAAGACGTCCATGCTGGTCATCGGTGCCACGGGGACTTTAGGTCGCCAAGTCGTTCGAAGAGCTTTGGACGAAGGCTACGACGTGCGGTGTTTGGTGAGACCGAGACAGAACCCGGCGGATTTTCTCAGAGATTGGGGAGCAACCACGGTTTCCGCGGATTTGACGAAACCGGAGACGTTGCCACCGGCGTTTGTGGGAATCCACACGATCGTAGACGCGTCCACGGCGAGACCGGAGGAGGACTCGTATGCCATCGATTGGGAAGCGAAGAAGAATACGATTCAAATCGCCGCCGCAATGGGTATTCAAAAGTACGTCTTTTATTCCATCGACAAGTGCGAAAAATACAGAGAAGTACCGCTGATGAATATGAAGTATGCGGTTGAGGAGTATTTGAAAGCGAGTGGGATGAACTTTTGCGTGTTGAGATTGTGCGGGTTCATGCAACCATTGATTGCTGGCTACGCCGTGCCGGTGTTGGAGGAGCAACCTTTGTGGGGTACCGATGACGACACGAAAACGGCTTACTTGGACACGCAAGATGTGGCACAAATGACCATGGCAGCGGTGAGAAGAGAAGAAGCGAATGGGAAGATATTGACGTTAGCAGGGCCAAAGGCGTACTCGGTGAACCAAGTCATTGAACTTTGCGAAAAATTGGGCGGAAACGAAGCTAAGGTCAGCAAAGTGCCGGTGCTTTTGTTGAAATTTACGAGAGCATTGACGAGATTTTTCCAGTGGTCGACGGCGGCTTCGGATCGTTTGGCGTTCGCGGAAGTCTTGAGTTCGGGCGTGGAGTTTAACAGCGATAAGATGGCAGAGACATACAAAATTTTAGGCATGGACGAAAGTGAAACAACAACTTTGGAAGAATACATGGAGGAGTACTTCTCGAAAATTTTAAAGAAGTTGAAAGAGGTTGGTGGTGAGAGTAGACAGAGAGATTTTTATTTGTAAACCACCACATTACTATTGCCCCTTTCTCTATGGAGAGCGAGTGACGAGTCTTCGTCTAAAATAAAATCTAATAACGTTTCGCGAATTATTAATACACTGCTACGTACGCGCGTCTTCTAAGCTAAAGTTGCACTATGCGTTTGAGGGCTCTTCCCATGTCTTTTCTTTGGTCTTTTCATTGAACCAAAATTTTTGGTTCGTCTTCTTGCTTTCAATCTTGATCCAATCCGTGTCTCCATGACGCGTCGATGTGACTCCGTTAAACATCGGCGCTTCTTTTTGTTCCCGGGATTGTTTTAAATCAGAAGATACTTTTTCGGTGGCTACGCGAGAACTGACCACGTCGTCGTCATCCTTGCCGCCAACGTCGACTTCACTTGCTTTCTTTTTTCCTTTCTTCTTTTTCTTGCTTTTTCCCTTCGGTTCTTCTTTATCCTTTTTTAGTTGTTCTTCTTGGTTTACCACGTCTTTTTTTACTTCCTTCGCTTCTTCGCCTTCCTTTTCCACTTTATCTTCTTTGGCGACACACTTCGGTCTCTCCTCTGGTTGTTTGAGAACATCTTTCGGAAGATCTAAAGGCGGAGGTGCCGCCGCAGCTAAACTCATTCCTGCCAAACCGGCGTTCAACTCTCTGCCACTGCTGCAGTCCTCATCAAAAGCATCTGCCACTTCCGTCGGCTTCCTCCCACTCCTCAATGCCATCGCCACGTCGTACGCTCTCCATTCCGCGTACTCTGCTCTTTGCCTTAGATCCTCGTCAAAATCGCACCCTTGCTCTTTATACGGCTTGAAAATTTGACTTTCCAAGCAATACAAAAACGCTGCAGAAGCATCGAAGGCGTCCACGAGCTCTTTTGTAAACATCTTTCGTCGGTCTCGCTGGTCCGCGCGATCGTACACAGATAACGCGAACCGCTTAACTTTTGCGAAATCAATCGAAGGGTGCGATGTTATCTTGTTCGTTCTCTTTTGTTTCTGTATTGTTTTGGTAGATATTTTATGAACAGAGAGAAAGAGAGAGAGAGAGAGAAGCGTTAAAAGGCGAGCAAAAATAAGAAGGGAGTTCAGATGCTCTTCTTTACCACCGCCGAGGGAACGGAGGTCTTTTCGCATCGTCGACACGGTCGTCATACTCGTCATCGAAAAGTAGGAGCGCGCGCGAGAGAGAGAGAGAGAGAGAGAGAGAGAGAAGCCACGCGAACGCGAAAGAAAAGAAAAACAAACAAATCGCACGCACTTCCAGTTGTTCCAACAGTTTCCGGATCAAATCGTCCGGTCTCGGCGTGCTCTCCATCGCAACCTCTATCGCTCTCAGTTTGCAATAGTACGACGTCGTCGGTTCGTGTTTCGAGATTTCATCCGCGCGGCGGATAAACCGAGAGACGGCGCTCGCCGAAGACGACATCGACCGGAGGGGGTCGTCCCGCTTCAAATCTCCCTTGTCTCGTGTCACACAAAAAGTTCTCGTTGACGCGACAAATTTTTACTCAAGAATACTACATACTGGCACTTGTCTGACTACAACTGTGTGACTGTGGGAACTCTTTTTTTTTTCCAAGTTTCCTTTCTTCTTTTGCATTTTGCCATTTGCCTTTTGGCTTTAATTAATAAAAGTCACTCATCGGGACAAAAATAAAACTCTCTTCTTCTTCTTCCTCCTCCTCCTCCTCCTCCTCTGCCTCCTCTGCCTCCTTTCCTTCCTTCGATGACGATGATGCGCCGGACGAGCAGCAGCGTCAACACCAACGTCGCGGGAGGAGGAGGAGGAGGAGGAGGAGGAGGACACAGAAAGAAACGGACGAACGTCGTCTTGAGCATCGTCCTTCTTCTTCTGTGCACGACGCTGTTCGCGACGTTCTTCCACGGCCACAAGCGCGTCGGGGAAGCGTTCGACGAAAGCGTTCGAGAAAGGAACGATGTCGGAGCAACGGGGACGAGGAGGGAGACGTCGTCCGATGTCTCGGACGACAATAGCGATACGAGCGCGGCGAAAGAGAGTGTACTATCATCGTCAAAATCATCATTCAAGGAGAAAGATAATGTTATGGAACAACAGAGAGAAAATAGACATGCTTTAGATAAAGAAGCGGAGCGTGAGCAGAAACGACCATCGAGTCCACCAGCGCCTATCATGGGAAGTAGCAGCAGTAGCAGTAGCAGTAGCAGTAGAAGACGAAGCAGACGGGGTGGACAACAACAAGCAGAGTTTACTTTAGAACACGTCGGCCCGAAAGGTACGAGCGAAGTGCGCCCAAACGGTCGGTGTGTGTCCTTGGGAGGCAATGAAAAGGAAAGAAAAATTTGGCAGCGTTTGGAAATCGTGGACGATCCGTTGTTTATACGAGTGACTGGTGCGTATTACGATCCTAAGAGAACGAGAAATAAACCAAAAACGAGGAGTTTAATCATGCACAGATCAATGTTCGAGCCGGGCGTGAGGGTGGTGAGAATTGATAGAAATGGCGAGAGAGTGGAACCGGGAAGTCATAGCGGTGGAGAAGGTAGCGAAGATGGAACTGACCATAACCCTTTACTTACGAATGAGAGAAGCGAAGCCGGTTTGCAAGATGAAAAGACAAGACCCGTGGAATCAGAGGATGAGGAGATTGTTTTAGATTTTAGAGGCGATTTAATCGAACAACTCCCGAGAGAGGACGAAGATCACAACGAATTTAGTTTTGGGACGTGTGCGATTGTTGGGAACTCGGGCGCGATACTAGGAAAAAGGTATGGTACAGAAATCGATGAAAAAGATGCGGTTTGGAGGGTGAACTATGCGCCGATAGATGGATTTGAAAAAGACGTTGGATATAGGACGACGTTTGACTTGATCAATCAGCAGCACACGAAAAGGTTCGTTCGCGGCGACGGCGAATACAGCGAGGAAGATGAAGACGGCGAGAACAACGATGCATCTGATCAAGCGGAAGAGATCAATGAAGCGGACGAGTCAAAACCAAAAGTATTTTTGAAAAATGGTCGCGGAGCGAAGCACGCTTCCAAGAGAAACTCTACGCTCATGGTTTTTGAAGTGACATCAAATTACGCAAGAAAACACTTATACGCGAGACTCATGCGTCAAAGAACAAATAAGGGGTTAAAGATATGGTCTCCCGAACTAGTCGTACACGCGCAACGGTCGTGGGACATCTTATCGCGCTTGACTGCGCAAAAAATGGGCACGAGTAAAACCGGGAAAGCGATGTCTGGAGCATACGCTGTTCTTTTAGCCTTGCAAATTTGCGAGGAAGTGCATTTATACGGCTTTAGTCCGTATAAGAGACGAGATATTGGACAGGCAGTTCCATATCATTATTTTGATGAAATACCAGCAGTTTTAAAACATCACTCGTTCGATTTAGCTATCGAGGTGTTTAAGACGATTCGAGATTGGCCGTGTTCTGGGGTCCGATTAGAAATACATCCATAGGTAGTTTATATTTATTTTCATATATGCTCTCTGCTACATTCAATTGTGCCATTGACAACAATACAATTTGCTATGTTTAATATCTAATAAGTTTTATGTGCATATAGTAGTTTATTACTAAGCCTTGCATCCATGGACGTCGTGGAATTCGCAAACAACGCTTGAGCACTGAGTCAGTGAATCTTTCTGAGATGCTGCCGGCGTGTCCGATAAGTAGCACCCTTGGCAATTCTTTGTCTTCGGAATGCATCCAATTGGCTTACTCCCGTCTTCAGTAGATTCGCATTGACTATTGACTTGCCGATAGAGGCCTAAAGTGGTCTCATCTTCGGATGTCTCGCACGCTTTGGAGACGAGAATCTTCGGAGAGCTCAAGCTCGCCGGCGTTTCTGCCGTAGTCCTTGTCAATTCCGGAGTAGTACCAGTTTCAGCCGCAGGCTTTTCCATGGCAATATCAGTCGAATTATCAGCTACTGCTACTACATTACTTGCCTCCGCATTGGCTTTGCTCGCGTTTGACTTATCTTCATTCAAGCGTTTCTGTGCACTAGTGGTTGAAATTTCTTCCAGCGAAGGCATATCATCCGAATTTGCTCGCGTCTCTTCTTCTTCTACAACAGGAGCTTCCCTTTTGTTTTTGTCTTCCTTTTCCCCCTCGACTGCTCCATCCGACCCATTTTCTAAATGATCAATCGTTTCCAGTGCAGAGCTGACAACATCTTTAGTCTTGTCAACAATCTTAGCGACCGCCTCTACTTTCGGGACTATGGAACTTTTTGTTACCGGCTTATCTTCTTCGTCGTCTACTTTTTCTTCTTCTCCATCAAAATCCTGAGGTGTTTCTGATGGACCAAGATCGTACATTTTACCAGAGGTGCTCATCTTACCAGACTTGAAGTTCTTCACAGCTTCGGCATAACGCTCTTTCGAACGTGCGTATCCAGAAGAGATGGAACCTTTCTCAAGTTCTTTCCCGGAATAATTAGACGAAGAATCGTCCTGTTGTTCCCGCAGCTCCTTTGATTCTTTTCTCTCTTCAGCTCGATCTTTTTCTTCTTCCTCGTGCTCCTCATATATTTCACCCTCTTGTTCCTTTTCTTTGGTATCTTCCTCCTTTCCTACGTCGGAATTATCGGACGCTTCATTCGAGGTAGAAAAAGCAGTTTGTTGGTCCTGCTTCGCCTTTGACTTCAAAAACCCTCCAAACGCGCTCTTCGTTTCTATCTGTTCTTCGTCTTCATCTTTACCAATGTCAGCCTCTCTCAGAATATCCGGGTTTGTATCTTCGTCTGCTTCGGCATCTTCCGAAGACTCAAGAGAAGAAGATTTGCTAGATGACGAAGCATCTTTAGTATTCTTCGTGGAAACCGAAGGAAGCGTGGACGACGATGCTGTTTGGTTCTTTCCACCCGGTAAGATGAAGTTCCCGTCGGAATCGATCGGTAACAAATCGCTTTCGTCTGGCAGCACTGGCTTCAAGTTTCCATTGGGTAAGTCGACCAGTAAATATGATTTTAAGTGTTGAGCAATATTTCCGAGAGACAAATCATCGCTCACGACTGGGTACACCTGGTATCCAACGAAACACACCGCTGCCGTCATAGTCAACGCGCTAAAAGCACCAATGGTCTTACACGTCTTTGGAAATCTCCCGGATGACGACTTCTTGCCCTCTTCTTCGTCCTTCTCCTTCTCTTGTTCGTTATTTTTGCTCAACAATGGTTGGCGCTCATTCCCTTCCTCGTTTGTACTCGTCAAAGACGTTTTCAAGTCCTTCTTCTTTTTCTCTTTGCGTTTTAGCTCTTGCCTTTCATCTTTGTTCTTCTTTTTCTTGGATGAAGATTTCGACGACAACGAACCAGAAGACGAGTTGTACGTGGAATTGTCATCGTCTAAGACTTCAGCCCACGCACTCTTTCGTCGTCGTCGTCCACGACGACGTCCGGATTCAATGTCATCTTCTCCATCCGTACCATCACTGCCATCGTCATCGTCATCGCTACCTCCCGCTTCATCGCTTTCATCATCATTACCGACGTCAATCACGATTTCGTCTTTTTTATCTTCTTCCTCTTCGCCAACGGATTCAGCTTTTGTAGTTGAAGATTTGTTGGACTTTGAGGAAAACGATGCCGTCGAGACGGAATGTAAATCGTCATCGCCATCCTCCATGACCTCAACAATTCCGACTTCTCCTTCATCCTTCGTCTCTTCCCCGTCGGTATCGATTAAAACGGGCTCTTCTTTATTTTCATGTTCGAGAATCTTCACCTCTTCCCCAGACGCGTCTTCTTTTTCAATCTCAATCTTTCCTTCTTCATCAACGATCACTGGTTCTCTCTCCACCGTATGCGGTAACACATCGTCCATGGTCGATTGCGTCGCGATTGATTGTTTCGAACAGCATCCTTTTTTCTTCATTTTCTTTTCATCGCTTGAAGGAGTTCGCGCTCGTATCGTGGCCTTTGAATGCAAGCCGCGTCCATGACCGCCGCGTCTAGACGACGACGCCGTCGAGGACGACGATTCCCCTCGACTTCTCCGAGATGAATTCGAAGACGTTACCATCAACAAATTCTCGTTGGTTTCGTCGATGTTCTCGTCGGCTTGAGAAACGCCGACGATGCGTCTCATATCGCCGTTTTTACGTATCGCTTTTGGGGATAAAAAGACAAAATCGTCGCCTCTTTGGTAAATGACGAGATGAAACACACAATTTACGTAGTACAAAAAAAAGAGAGTGTTGAAGAAAACAAAGGTTGAAGAAAAAATATTTTAGGAAAAAGACAAAAGGGAGAGACGAACTCGTGTTTGAAAGCAATTGTTTTTTAGCCCGCCTTTGAAACGAAATTTCTCTTATTTTTCTCTCTTTTTTCTCTCTTTTTTCTCCCTTGTCTCTGTCTCTCTCTCTCTCTCTTGCCTCCCTCTGTCTCTCTCTCTGTCTCCTCTCGACGCTGTTTCTTCTTTTACTCGCTCTCGATCCATCACACTTTCGTGTCTTCTTTCATCTCTGCTCTTTTTCTCTTTTCTCGACTGTTTGAGGAACAGCGTGGACAGTCGTGACGTGGATCGTTCGTTGTATTCTTTCTTTGCTTTTACGATGGAACGCATCCCCGCTTTTTGAATGCACGTTTTGCCAAAACCATAAAACCCGCCGAGAAGAAGAAAGAAAAAGAAGGAAAAAAAGAAAAGAAAAGAAAGTTCTCCACGGAGAGGGGTGAAGTTTCGAGATGAATCAGCATTGATGAACCTCGAAAGCGACCGAAATGAACGCATCAAAGTTATTTCTTTCGGCGAGAATGATAAAAGAATCTTGTATCCATTATTCACACAAATATTTCTACTAAGATGTTGTTGATCAAAGACCTCGTTGACTTCAAAAAACAAAAGACGCATGCGAAAACGTGGGTCGAAGAAGACGTTTTTAGAGTTTATTTGACTTAAAACGTGATGGGACTAACAAAGTATGCGCCGAACCCTCACTCCTTGCTATTTGCGTGAAACTTTTCGCGCGTATACATCAATTTCATAACTCTCAAACAGACACGCGGAAAAGCGATATTTTTGCAACTCGTTCATATTGGTGCAATAAAAAGAATTTGTGAAAGTGGCGAGGAAGACGAGGTTTAAGGACTTCCCGAGTTCCAATTATCATTAAACACGAACAAGCAATCCCATATGTATTGATGCAATTCGAAATTACGATATATTTATTCCATTTATCTACTCTTCCTGCGCGGTTTTGGAACAGATTTTGATCGAAAAAATGAGTTTCCGTCCAAACAAAAATCTTTGCCTTTTCGAAGCATTATTTTTTCTTTCAAAGAACTTTGACAAACGTGAAAAGCTCTTCACTTCTTTCCTTCCTTCTTCTTCTTTTAAGGGAGTCACGCGAAGAGTAAAAACCGATTTGAACGCTTTAATCGCATTAAAGAATAGTTGATCGGAGCGTTTTTCGCTTTAGTAGATATATTCGTGACTGTTGATCGCGGCAGCGACCGCATCTGATCGCGGCAGCTTGCGCGGGAAAAATTAAAGAAACCAAAAGTCTTCCGATTTTTCTCCTTCTTACGCGCGTTGGAACATTGCCCACTACAACGTTAAGGATCGAAAGAACGAATATTCGAAGATAGAACTATCATTAGCTGATCAATCTAGAAGATGTTGTCGCAAGACTACTCGCAACAGTCCGTCGCGCACGCGTTTTCGACAACAAATAATCAGCTTCTCGGCAAAAACAGAGAAGTCGAAGAGCCTTTCTCTCAGAAGGACGAGATGGTGAGGCGATCATCGGGGTCTTCCGAACACTCCGGGGATGAGTTGTTCTATATGGATGATGCTCGCGGTGAAGGATCCATGGTCGTGGTTCCAAGAAATGCGCGCGATGAAATTATCCGAATGCAATCGTTCACCGAAAGCGACGAGGAGTATCGATGCGATGAAATTGTTTTTGATCGCCCAAACACACGAACACACGCACACGACGGGCCCAAACGAGAAAATCAAATAATCGAACCGCAAAATCATTTTAACCACATCGAGTGCGTGAGAGGAGGTAAAACGGTCCGCGATCTCATCGAGAGGAACTTAGAATTTAGTACCGAGTCGCAGATCTCGGTTTGGGAAGACGTGTTGATCGATTTACGAAGGAAAGAAGAAGAAGACACGCGGTTCGTTTTGGATACAAACGAAGCGAAACATTTGCAATTTCGAGTGCCACTGGTGGAGTGGATTTTAGACGTTTGCGCGGAAGCACAGTTTGGACCGGCGACGGCGGATGTCGCCATTGAATATATGGTGCGTGTGTTTCTTCATTCTTTTTCGCCCTGCGTCGCGCGCGCATTAGATCGGAGTCTTCGTGTTGGTTTCGTCTGCCTCTTCTCTCTTTTTCCTTTTGTTTTGAACGGTGTATGGCAGCCAGTTAGCTCTTTGCAAAAAAAAGTCTTTCGGGAAGAAAAGGCGAAAAAGGCGAAAATATCTTGTGCAAATGAGTCCATTTGGGAATTTAAATTTGGAGTTCTTTTTGCCCTTTTTTCTTTTTCGTATTTTTATGTACCGAGAGCGAAGAAGATTTTTTTAACCACTTCAACCAAAAAAACTGACTTACATCTCTCTTCTTCTTCTTCTTCTTCTTCTTCTTCTTCTTCTTCTTATAGGATCGGGTTCTCTCCACTGTCATGGTTCCGAAATCTTCCTTACAGTTGGTGGCTTTGTGTTGCGTGCAAGTCGCGGCGAAGTGTGAAGAGACGGAGGAGTTAGTCCCAAGTCTCTCAAAGTTGAGATATTTTGGCTCAAATATTTATTCCGTAGATATCATTCGAAAGATGGAATTGGCCGTGTGCGTAGAATTGAAATGGTCCATGGGCGTAGTAAGACCTAGCCATTTTATTGAGGCTATCGTTGCTTTGACCAGAAAACCGGATGATGGTAACATTGAACGGGTGCAGATTTCCGATAAGCTTGAAGATGTGAGCTACGCAATGTACCATGCGATCGTTTCAGACGCGGAAATTTTTGCTGTCAGACCGTCTCGACTCGCTTTGGCATGCATTTGCGCTGCGAGATTGCATTTAGAGAGCGAAGGGTTCCTTTGTAACGAACCGATGTTGACGGATGATTTGAGATTGGCCGTCATCGACGATTCATGGTTGGCTACGAACGAACTCGAGTTATTTTCGCGAAACATCTTGGAACGATACAATTCATCCATGACTGAAAATCATCAGCAGCACCACCACCACCACCAACAACAACAACAACAACAACAACAGCGTGAGACCGTCATTAATAATGACACTGTATGTGCCGATAATAAGGGTGTAGACGATACAGTTAATGGACCGTCATTTTCGTCTCAAGTGTCGCAATACGAGCATGCGAATGTAGCAGAAGAGGAGAGAAAGGAGGAAGATGAAGACATGGTGTACGAAGACGAAGACGAGGTAGGAAAAGGAGGACATGGTAACGATGACGACGACGGTATCGAGTGCAACGACGATGATGACAATGTGTCTCCGTACAACGAGAATTTGATGATGCAACTGCCATCTGGAGACACTGACACCATTGCAAAGCAGCGAAGATCGAAGAATCTCATTCATATGAATGTTGAAATGATGATGGATAAGGATCGTCCGAAGACGTTGGCTTCACACGCGGCGTCTTTTGAATCCATGATTGATCTCGTGTCGCCAACGTCACCTTTGGATGGGCCATGGTTCTAGTTAATAGAAAAAAAGGGGGGGAGCGTAGGAAGAGAAAGTGAGTTTTTCAGAAAGGGAAAACTTACTTTTTTTCATGCATCGAGTATTACATATCCTAGGTAGTATGTGTTGTGCAAGTAAGTGTTGTACGTACATAAAAGTGTGTGTTGTATATAAAAGAGAAATCATACGAAAAAATCATAAACATGTGCATCTCTATGTGTATATGCGTTTCTTCTGCATGCGTCTATCTATGTATACAAAATTAAATTCTTCTAGTCTACCCTGATGCCGCCAGACGTGATTGAATAGCCGCAACTATTTCTCTCTGGCGGACTATCCCAACGGACTATGCCGTTCTTGCTGTCCCTCCTATCTAATAGCAATCTCTGTGTTACACATCTTGACCACGATAAAGGCAAAAAGTCTTTGTGATTCGTACCAATAGGATCAAGCTTCGTTGTAGTTTTCGTGCAAAGAAATGTGACGCGTCGTTTACGAGCTACAGCTAACATTTTTTGCCCAACCGAGAAGTGCACGTTTTGTAAATTAAAAGGCGCATTCTTATCACGACGGGACGCGCGATCTATCCAATAAAACGCTGCTACATTATCAACGAGTACCAACCTCACTGGCGTCGTGTTGCTGTTAGTGTTGTTGTTTCTATCATGTTGTTCAGATAAACTTGGAAATTGCATAAACTTCTCATCCCTTTCCATAATTGTCAAACACTTGAGCAAATCTATGCTCGAATAGCATCGTATTAATCGAAACCTTGATAATGAAACATTGTGGCAGTCGTCAAATATGGATTCTCGGGTGATGACATTCTCTGGCTGTTGTTGTTCTTTCTTATCGTCATCTCCTACTTCGCGATGATGAATCTGTAACGTCTCCTTAATCCTCGATTGTAAGACTTCCAAAAACCGTAACGTGTCAAATTTCGCGTCTAAATCGATTAAAACGCATCCTCGCTCGCTCCCGTTGAATGGGATGTTGTGTAAGACTCTCGGCAATATTGCACCCACAGCAGTTTGAATAAGCAATTCAGTCTTCCCACTCCCACCTAACCCACAGGCTTCAATCACTTGCGAATGTTTCAAGGATTTGTGTTGGTCTAAAAAGGATAAACCAGAGTGTAAAGGTTCAATTTTTGCTCGCGCGAAGACGTCCGCACCTTGTGTTTATACGCGCGCGTATCACATAAGAGAAAGAGATGCAAGAGGGAGTCAGTCGAAAAGGAATTTTGAAATTTTTCGCCGTCCAGATTGTAAAAAGAAGAAAGTGTGCGACTCAAAAATCGAGCACATGCGCGTAAGAAAGGAAAGAGATATCACTCACCCGTTTCGTCCGCTCGGAGAAACTCTAACAGGGAGGATTTCGCGCCGCTCGTCTCCATTTATCGCTGTTCGAATTCTATCGCGTGTCTTTTATATTTTCATCGATTTTCACGTGCAACATAATAAATAAAAAAGGCCTTTGGCTCCACATAGTAAAAGAAGAAAAGAATTTACTACGCTTCAGATAAAAATGTTTTCGATATCGGCATCGGCATCCGCCTCGGTGCCAAAGAAGAAGTTGGCGTTGGTCACGGGAACAACGGATGGCATCGGTAAACACACCGCCAGAAGATTAGTGGAGCAAAAAATAGACGTCATCGTACACGGTCGAACGCGAGAGAGAATCGAGAAAGCCGTCGAGGAGATTAACGAAGTAACAGGAGGAGGAAAAGGAGATGGAGGCAAAGTCGTCGGCGCGATTCTGAGCGATTTGAGCACTTTAGAAGGCGTGGAGAACTTGTTTGAGAGTTTACATAGAGATGTTGTGGAAAAAGAAAACAGAAAGTTGGACATTGTCGTGCAAAACGCGGGTGTGTTTCTTCCCGAAAGGAAGACGAATGATAGAAAAATCGAGTTGACCTTTCAAATCAACGTTTTAGCCCCGTATATGTTGAACGCTCTGTTGTGGAACAATGACGCCTTAGATGAAGATGCTAGAATATTGAACGTAGCGTCAATTTCGCAAACGAGTGGCATTCAATTGGACGACTTGACGTTTGAGAAACAATGGAGCGACCACTGGTCGTATTCTCATTCAAAGACGTGCATGAAAAGTTTAAGTTTTGAGATGTATTTAAGAATGATGAAAAAGAGCGAGATTCAGAGGACAATACTGACGTGCGATCCTGGGACGGTGAACACGAAGATGTTGTTAGCCGGATGGGGAGCCTGTGGTATTCAAGTTTATGAAGCGAACGACCAGTTCGAATTAGTCACGAACGACAAATTCACTTTGCCACAGAACAACGGTGGATATTTCGTCAACCGACGGTTATCGCAAGAGGCAAAGAGTTCGCCGGAGACGAGGTTGGTTTGGGAGACATGCAAAAGAGAGACGGGGGTGTCGTTCGAGTTTGACATCTGATGTTTTTAGAAAATCGCATATCATCATCATCATCGGATGTTTTATATAAATAAATGTACCATGGTACCCGTAATTTCGAAAATAGATACGTACCCCAACCAGGCATGCATCGTCATTAAAATAATCCAACATATCTTTTTAGTTATTACGTTTAGATAGTAAACACCATTTACGAAATATGGCCTGGGGCCAAGCTCGCTCTCGACTGAATGCGTCTAGTTCTTCTCAGTTTCGAGGACGCAACTGGGCCGCCGGCAGTAAACAAGTCGATGGTGGTTCGCAATCCAAACTGAAAGGTTTTAAATCTTACGGGGGAGGAGAATCGACTTTACAGTTTTTGTGTCGATCGAAAGCGTTGCCGTTGTGGTTTGCGATCGTCTGTTGCGTCGGGTTAGTGTTGTATGCTCGACCGCAGATTTCTTCTCCCTATTCTTCTTCTTCTTCTTATATCTATCGTGAAAATACGGCGTATAATTACCACTCGGAGCAAGAACACGAAGTCGATTTGCGACGAGCGGTGACGAAAAACATAAAAGAAGACGGCAATGGAGACGACGACGAGGAAGAATTAGAAGACTCGTCGAAGAAACATGCGTCGACTGCGAAAGCTGCAGCAGTGAAAGCTCACAAGATTGTCCACGAAAAATCATCCGCTGATAGTGGTAATGATGGCGCTGACGAGACTACGAAGAATAAAAAGATAGCAGCAGCAGCAGCGGCGAGTGTGAACAAGAAATCGACAAAATGTCAAGCGCAATTAGACGGCGCTCGGACTTTCTATTCCGGGGTATCCAACATACTCCCGGTGTGTAATTCTTTGAGACAGAAACCGGTGTTTAATTTCGACGGAGAGTTGAACGACGCGCCGACAGTGAAGTTTGGGAAAGCGGTGAAAGTATTTTCGTTCAACGAGACATATCGGTACGCGCACATGGTTACCGCGGCGGCATTGCCAAACGATGTCATCGTGGCCGCATTTCAAGCCGCGCCGAGTTTACGAATGGAAAACGGGCAAACAAAGTTTGCTGTAGAAGGTTTACCGGACCAAATCATTTTATACTCGGTTTCTAAAGATGGTGGTAAATCATGGAGCGGCAGCAAGAGAGCGCCAGTTGGGAATGAAGGGAGAGCCGTTTGGGCACCAGTCTTGCACTACGACGAAAACGCGAAAAAGTTAATATTATTTTACGCGGCGTCGGAGTTATGCGTTAGAAATCACGGGAAATCAGTGTCAAGATCAGATCCAGGAGGGCACATCAAGATGATTGAAATCGATAGTTTTGGCGAGGATGGGAAGATTGTGGATGAAAACTTGTGGTCCGCTCCGAAGATGGTGTACGAACAAAAACGAGGAGAAATGCCGTATTTAATTGCAAATAAGCCAATCAAAGCTTCGAACGGCGATTTAATTTTACCTTTTTGGCAAGAATATAACTTCAAATACGAGAGCTCGGATTCGGCCAATCCAAACGACGAAGACAGTAGTAATAGCGATAATACTGACAACGTAGGTGCATGTGTAACGAGAACATACGCGGAAGGCGAATGTCCACCGGATCGAGAAACCGTTTCCGGAGTACTCATTTCCTCTGATAACGGGAAGACGTGGACGAAAAAAGGTGACATCAGACATCCCAAAACAAGTTTGTTGGAAGGTGCGATTGCTGAAATATCGGCGTTACCAAAAGGATCAGATGAACCACAAGCGGCATTGACTATGCTCTTTAGAACAGATTGTGGATGTGTGTTTCGATCAATGTCGTTCGATTTTGGCGCAACGTGGTCAGATCCGCAACCGTCGCCCGGAAATTTACCAAACGTCAACACAAAGTTGGACATGACTTCGTTGTATCCAACCGGTCACTTAGCGATGGCGTTTAACAATCATCGACGATGGGAACACATGGGGAGTAAAGAGCATCCGTGTAAGATGTGTCGAACACACTTACACTTCGCGTTGAGCTCGAATGGGGGCGAAGATTGGACCACTGTCGCGGCCTTTGATGATTTGGTCCAACCGGACGTTCGAATTCACTACCCGAGTATTTTGCCGTTGGGAAGAGGCGATAATGTTCGGGATGACCGCGTTTTGGTCCTGTATTCCAAGTTTTTCTTAGGAAAGTGTAAGGAGAGTGAGAAAGGTCAGTCCCCGCTGATTTGTCCAGGCTTTAACGATCGAACGCAAGGTATTATCGCCAGACGAGTCGATACGCACCTACTCTTTTTGGGTAACCTTTCGCCTTTGACAGCGAAAACTACCGTAAAAGGCACGCCAGAAGATCCTCACTCGAGACCAGATCCATCTGACACCGTAGCGTTGACGGTGTTGAGACAGTTTCTCACATGGTGGAAAGAAAAGAACGTTCCTGACGATTACCCTGCAACGAAAATGAAACCAGACGCATTGCAGGAAGGCAGAGGTTTCGTTCGAATTAAAACCATGCGAAGGAAAAACATTGCTAGTAGATTTTGGGACAAAGTTGTGGATTCGTTACACGATAGATTTGATTTGAGACGAGTCGGTGGAAGCGCATTTTACCGAAGACACAAACGATTGATGAATGAGTTTTCCTCGATAGCAGACGACGTCCTCGCAGTTTTAGGTGTGGATAAGAAACCAGGAATAGATGGAGCAGATGAGGGCGAAGAAAACGAAGAAGGAAAGAAATAATAGCGGCAGGTTCTATACATTTATAGTTTTTTAACAATGCGTTAATAAAACCAATAGTTCTCTAACTAAATGAAATCCGAAGGGCGTCGCGCCCTTTGCCTTCGCACTAACTCTTCGCTCGTATTCGCGCCTACGATTACGTTTGATTCTTCGTCCTTGTAGCCTTTTTGTCTGCTAAGTTTACTACTACTATTTCCATCCATGTCTCCACCACTATCATCTTCATCAATTTTCATTTTACTGACGGACACAACAAATACTAACAGCATGATCGACATCAACACTCCTAATCCTTTATTCACGTCCACGCTCTCTTTCTCTATAAACTCGTATTTCAACAACACGTGTTTAGGCCATGCGCTTCTTTGCGTCGATGTCAACGAAGATGACAACCACTCCTCTGCGAGTGCGTCAAAATGTTGATAATGTAACTGTTTCTTTGCTCCTTTCTTCTCTATGTACGACGAACCGCTCTTCACGTTCACGATGTGTCCGGCGTAATGCGTAAAAGTGAACGTGATCATCGGTATCTTCTTCTCTCCTTTTGTTTTTCCTCGCGAAGAAAAAGAAGAATAGAACCGTAAAGGCATCCACACCGTAAAATGTCTCTCGTTATCGAACGCAAACTGTATCTTAATCTCATTTGATTTGTCATCTAGCAACGCATCCACCATCAATTGCGACGGTTTCTCCACTTTAAACGCGATCATTTTATTCCTACCAAAGCTCGGACAGTGCTTCTCTACAACATCCATCCACTGCGTTCGTTGCTTCGAACTTTTCACTTGCATTCGAGCGCTCGTTGGGACGATGTCCCCGCGGTGTAGGTCACCACGCGTGCCGAGTAGTGAACAGAAGAAGAGCGTCGTGAGAAGAAGAAGAACAAGAAAAGGTCTCATTCTCTCTCTCTTAGCGTCATCGTCACCTTCTTCTTCTTTTTTCTTTCTTCTTCTTCTTCTTCTTCTTCTTCTTCTTCTTCTCAGAGCGTCGTCGGAAAGTCGTCGGAAAGTCGCGCAATCGAAACACAAAGCCCAAATCTCCACCAGTCTCTTTTTTACGTACTTTAGTGATTATTGAAACTGCCTTGCGTTTCTTTGCACAAAATCTTCTTATAGTAGTATTGAATTATTCGAGTAACATAGTAGTACGTAGTCACGTAATCACAAACATAATCACGCACGTACACGCGCACATACACGCATCGTTAAACGAATAAGCAAGTATGGACGAAGAGTACGACGCGATCATCTTGGGCACCGGGTTAAAAGAGTGTTTATTAGCCGGCGTTTTATCGAAAGAAGGGTACAAAATCTTACATTTAGATCGAAACGCGTACTACGGGGCAGAAAGCGCGAGTTTAAATCTGAAACAGCTGATCGAGAAATTTCGTCCGGAAGAGAAAGGTCATGGGAACGAGAAAGAGTTCGAGGAAAAGTTGAAAGAAAAATACGGTCGATGGCAGGATTGGAACATCGATATGGTTCCGAAGATGATGATGGGAAATGGTTTATTGGTGAAACTTTTAGTTCATACTGGAGTGCACAACTACGTCTCGTTCAAAGCGTGCGAAGGGTCGTACGTGTTCAAACAAGGGAAGCTGTTTAAAGTCCCTGCGACGGATAAAGACGCGTTGAGGTCGCCGTTGATGGGGATGTTTGAGAAGTTGCGCGCGAGGAGTTTCTTCTTATTCGTGCAAGACTATGACGAGACGCGGGTGGAGACACATAAAGGATACGATTTGAGGACGATGACGTCGAGACAATTGTACAAAGAGTACGGGTTAGCGGACGAAACTATTCAGTTTATTGGACACGCTTTGGCGTTGTATACGGATGAGAGGTACATGGATTTTCCGGCCATTCATACGGTCAAAGCAGTCAAGTTGTACGAAGAGTCTCTAGCGAGATTCAACACCGGGAGTCCGTATATTTATCCGTTGTATGGCTTAGGAGAATTGCCGCAAGGATTCGCTCGATTGTCGGCAGTGTATGGCGGGACGTACATGTTGAATAAACCAGACGCGGAGGTGAAGTGGAACGAGGAGACTGGAGAGGCCATCGGAGTGAGTGCAACCATGGAGGACGAATCCGGCGGTTCTGCCACCGAAGGAGAGGAAAAGAAAGGTCCGCAAGTTATCATGGCAAAGGCAAAGCACGCAATTATTGGGGATCCGTCTTATTTTCCTAAACACGCTGTAAAAGTCGGGTCCGTGGCCAGAGCTTTGTGCTTTCTCTCGCACCCGATCGATAACGTCGACAATGCACACTCAGTGCAAATCATAATCCCGGCTTCGCAAGTCGGTAAGAAGAACGATGTGTATGTCTTTGGATGCTCATACATGCACAACGTGTGCTCGAAAGGACGGTACATCGCATTCGTAAGTACAAATGTAGAAACTACAAACCCGGAACAAGAATTAGCGTCTGGTTTATCGTTGTTAGGCGCGATTGACGAAAAGTTTGTTCACATCTGTCCCATCATGGCACCAACGACGGACGGGATAAAAGAAAAGGCGATTATTAGTCGAGGGTACGATGCGACCACGCACTTTGAATCAACCGTTAGAGACGTGTTAGACATGTATAGAAGAGTGACTGGGAAGCAGTTGGATTTGAGTCAAATCGATGCGAACGAAGCTGCCACGGAATAAGTTTTAATGTAAACAATAATACGCTTTCTTTTCTCATATGATAAAAATACCTTTTTGTTTGGCTAAAATGATTTTATATAATAGAAGAACAGTCTCTCGTGAAGATATTCCTCACGTTGCTCTCCCAAACGGGTTTTGCAGCCGACTTAACATCGCCGAATTGCGCCCAGTCGTCCGAGGCGTTTCACCCAGAGCAGATAAGAGCGTGTTCAGTTCATCTTTTGAAAACGAAGGGATGTTGGGAGGCAAATCACCCGTAGGTGTATCTTGAACGGTTTTTAATCGCTCCTCCAGGCTAGATTTCAAAAACTCGGCTTGCTTTGCGCTCAATGGCGGTGGCTGTACCCCGGCAAACGGCGTCGCTTTGGTGCCGGCTTCGTCGCCTCGTGGAGTCACCGCGATGATCCATTTCAACACTTGGTGCATATCCAACACCGGACTCTCAGGGGCCATATTTGGTAAACCAGAGGTTAAATTCTTGTCCGAAGTTAACGTGTTAAACCCAAACGCTGCTTCAGAAGCCGTCGGTGAGAATGAGGCGTTGAGTTCTTTCAACAATTCCAACTCCGCTCCGGTGAGCAAGTTAAAGTTGGGGGTATTGACTAAAGGCGAGAAATCTAAAATCGACGGCGTTGTTCCGTTTCCATTGAATCTACTACTCGAAGGAACCTTTAACGACGACAAAGATGGTTTTACCCACTTATCGGAGCCTTTAAACGGCGATAACGTCGACCCAGGTGGTCCACCTCTTCCCCCTTTAATATCTAACTTTTTCATATTTGTACCGCCCGGACTGCCCTTCTTCACATGTGCTGCCGACGCTTTCGCCAGCGTCGAACTCGTCGGTTTCTTTGTAACGTTCGCTGGGGCTTTCTTCTCGTCTTTGTTGTTAATCATTTTTTTCGCTACTTTGTTCGTTTTGTTCTCCTTAGTCTCCGTTTTCGTGGAAGCTCCTCCTCCTGGCGACGTCGTCGTCGTCGTCGTCGTCGTCGTCGATGTTGGGGGTTTCTTCTTTTTCACCCCACCTGAAGCTGGCCCTCCGTTTTGTTTTGCTATTAAAGCCGCGTATCGATTCTTCACCGCGTTGTCTGTTCTACCCCCGACCGCTTTGGCGATTTCTGTCCACTTATTCCCGACTATCTTGTGTTTAGTCATCAACACCTCGTCTTCCTCTGGCGACCACCCTCCTTGTTTATTATTGTCGCAATTCAAATAATTCTGCCATCGTCTCCGACATTGCTTCCCACCTTTGTTTTCCATCTTACTCGCGACAAAGACCCATTTCTTGGGGCCAAATTCTGCGACTAACTTTCTCAGTTGGTCGTCCTCTTCTTCCGTCCACGGCATGTTTGTTTTTTGTCCTTTCTCTCTCCCTCTCTCTTTCTCTTTTCTAAACGCACCCCCGTTTATGTACAGAAGACGATTGGTTCAATTCCAAAGCGGAATCTCGTTGGGTCAAATTTCTTTCCCTCCCTTCCTTTTCTCTTCCCACGTCTTGGTCCTCTGTTGCGTCGCGTCACGTTTTTCGCCTTCACCCTTTCCCCTTCTCTCCTCTGGAGTCGAAACGGGTGGTGGCAGAACAGTGTTCGCACGACGCGATGAACGAAAGCGATGAAAGACGCGCGGCACGAAAAAGAGCGCGCGCGCAAAAAGTAGTGCGCGTGAGAGAATTTTCGAGAGGCGCGTGATCTCTCTCTCTCCGCTCTCTCTTCTCTTCTCCAAAAAAAAAAAGGAGAAATTCCTCCCTCTCTTCTCCTTCCTTTGGGATGCTTGAGCGTTTTCCCTTTCTTCAAAAAGATATCAAAATAGTAGGGTTTAAGGTAAGCCTTCTTCTTCTTCTTTTCTCCGGGTTCTTCTTCTTCTTCTTCTTCTTCTTCTTCTTCTTCTTCTTCTTCTTCTTCTTCACTTTAAAATGTCCTCGTTGGGCTACGCGCAAAGACTGGCGTGGAAAGAGGACGTCGGGGGGACCTTAGGCTCGGCAGAGATTTATTTTGAAAGCGAGAGAGTAGAGCGGCTTGCGAAAGAGTTGGCAGAGTTCATCAAGAAAGCTGGGAAAATAGACGATGAAGACGACGACAACAATGAGACGGTTGAGACGAAGAAAAGAAAAAAAACGATACGAAGAAAGACAGGCACCATCGTCCACACGGGTGCTGGCATTAGCACACCCGCCGGGATTCCCGATTTTCGAGGACCGAAAGGGATATGGACGCTACAAAAAGCTGGAGAAAAGTTACCGACAAGTTCCGTGCCGTTTCCTTTAGCTTCGCCAACTGTCACGCACATGGTTTTATGTGGATTGCAAAAGGCTAAGTATCTACGATATATAGTTTCGTGTAACGTGGATGGATTACACTACCGTAGTGGAATACCGAGAGATGAGGTTGGGGAATTACACGGGAATTGTTTCGCCGAACGGTGCGAAAAGTGCAATTGTGAATACTTTCGTGACTTTGAGATGGAGTCTGTCGGCTTTAAATATACGGGTAGACTTTGCCACAAGAAAGAGTGCGCGGGGAAGCTCCGGGATCAGGTTTTAGATTGGGACGACCCGTTACCGGAAGCCGAGCTTTGTAGAGCCGAGAGTGAGGCCAAAAATGCTAAATTAGCGCTCGTGCTCGGAAGTTCGTTGCAGATTATACCTTCAGGGGATTTACCATTATTGACTATACCCGATGCTCGATATAAGAAACGAAAACGTAGTAAAAGCACTCGTAGTAAAAACAAGAAATCGGAGAGAAAAACAATCGGAGGGCAGCTCGCCATTGTCAATTTACAAGAAACTGAAAAGGACCAATTCGCCGACTTGGTCATTCACGCGAAAACGGACGAAGTTATGCTGCAAGTGGCGAAATATTTAGATGTGAAAATTCCGGAATACAGGAGAAAAGACGCTTTCGGCGTGCGCTATGTGGCATATATCGTGAACAGTAACTTTACTTCTGCTGCTTCTGGCAATGACGAAGAAAAACACATCCATTTAACGGTTGAAATCTTATCACAATACTTCGAAGGTAAAAACGATATTCCTGTTCCTTGGTTGGAGGATATTAACGTCGTGAGCTTTCAGAATTGGGCAAAAATAGAGAACGAAGAGGAAACGAAAAGAGTTGAAGGCCTTTTCATTAGGAAAAAGTTTGGGTTCATGAGAATGTTAACCGATTTCTTAAACTCTCAAGAGGACGTCGAAAATAATCCCGACGAAATAGTTTTCGAAGTAAAGCCAAACGCGAGACTAAACTCGAAACCGAACATCACGATGACGCGTTCAGTGCGAGCTTTGCAAAGAAGACTCCGCGAGCGCATGAAGGGCGAAAGACCCTTCCTCTCTAGTTACGTAGAGTCAGAAACTATCGATAATATCGAAACCCACGTGGTTTATTATCAATAATGGTAAAAGAACGTGTTATTAGCAGGGTAATTTAGATATAGATCGTTAGGTAGCCTTAGAGCTCGTAGAAGTAAATAATAACACAACACTCTTTCTCGTGTGATTTTTTTTAGCTCTCGCTTTTTCCACTCTTCTGCTTCATGTAATTTTTGGTCGATGCTCCTTGCTCGGAGATTCCAGACACAGTTGTTCCCTTCAATATCATCTTCGTCTAGATCTAGAGCACGCGCTGCAATCAGTAGTGGTGGTACTAGTACCGGTGATAATAATAACAACAATAACAGATTGTGCGAGCACTACAAAATGAACCGCGAAGAACTTCAAAGTTTGTCCTGCAAAATGAACGGAGGGTGTTCGTCGTCGACTCCAAAACTGACGGAAGAAGAAATCGAGAAGCTACTTCGGGAATACCCGCTGTGGCGTCGAGAAACGACGAGAACTTCGGTGATAACGAGAAAATTTACTGCCAAAAATTGGCAAGCCGCGTCTGATTTCTTCTCAGAACTCTCTAAAATCGCAGAAGAGGAAGGACATCACCCGGATTTCAAAATAACAAACTACCGAGACGTAGAGGTGAATTTATCGACACACGCCATCGGCGCTTTGACCATGTATGATTTCATCTTAGCCGCGAAGCTTGATAAAATTCCGGTAGTATATTCGCCAAAATGGGAGAGAGAAAATATCAAAGAGTGATGGAGGGCGACACATAGCGAAAAAAGCACGATAGAGTAAATTTAAAATATTTGATACGATAAAATGCATTCTATTTACACCTGTACACGTACACCTTCTCGCTAAAAAAAACTTTGGACTACAGAGTGAACCGATGAATCGGCATCTTCCCTAAATTCCTAAGCGTATTTAGACTTGTCTGTCAGCGACTTGTCTGGCACCACCTTCCATCGGGTCCAACTTCGGTCTGTAGCACAAGAAGCCAGCACATTGCACTTGCTTGATGTTGTCGAAGCCGGCGCATCTGACGTAGCAGTTCGGGAACGCCTTGACGCACGCCTTGACTTCTTGGATGACTTCGTCGGCGTTGTTGCAACCGTACATCGGCAACTTCCACATGACCCAGTATCTGTTGTCGTAGTAGTTGGCGTTGACGGAGGAGTCCAAACCAGACCAGCCGTGGCCGTCAGTGTAGGCGTGGGCCGGGTCCTCGAATTCGAGGCACGGAGTCCAGCCGTTGTTCAACAAGTATTGGACTTGCTTGGTCAAATCGGCGTCAGAGAGCGGCGGCAAGAAGGAGAAGGTCTCGAACATCCTGTTG
>MDSZ01204501.1_pt1 | contig 23712 bp, 23 predicted proteins | sample 811201 | NCBI WGS metagenome assembly MDSZ01 (sample SAMN05326647, study PRJNA326480) | marine metagenome | isolation source: seawater | place: Indian Ocean: North | collected 2010
CCTTGCACTGCGACTACTTTTTTTTGTCCTGATATCTTTTTTAAGAGTTTAATAACTCTTTTATATTGATTTTCAAAATCTTTATCACCTCTGCTGAAGTGAGCACTAAGACCATATAGATTTTCAATTGGAAAACTTGGGCTAGGTGTAAAAATTTTTTTATAATTTTTTTTTTTTATAAAATTTTTTAAAGATAAATTTTTCATATTTTATATTTATTATGATAACTAAGAATTTGTTTTTTTGTTAATAGATTTATACGACTTTTATAGTTCATATTTTTATAAAATTCCTTATACCATTCAATAGTTAATTTTACAGCTTCCGGAACCTTTAATCTTGTATTCCAGCTCAAGATTTTTTTCGCTTTATCTGTATTTAAAACTAACAAATCAGTCTCATTCTTTATTGAGTTTCCAACTTTTATCCACTTAAAGCCAGACCAATTTTTTTTGATATGTGTTAAAATTTTACCAACTGAAACTATTTCACTATTACTTGGACCAAAATTAAACGACTCACCATTTATTTTTTTATTTAAGCTTAATTTTTTTGCTAATCTTAGATAACCATTCAATATTTCTATTACATGTTGCCATGGTCTTGTAGCTTTTGGATTTCTAATCTGAACTTTTTGACCATTTTTAATTGATTTTATACAATCAGGAATAATTCTATTTTCACTCCAATCTCCACCACCTATTACATTTCCTGCTCTAGCTGTTACAAGTCTATGTTTTGTATTTTTAAAAAATGAATTAAAATAGGATTTAAATGCGATTTCTGTTGCTGCTTTAGAAGCACTATATGGATCTATTCCGCCTAATATATCATTTTCTTTATAACCTTTTATTTTTTCAAAATTTTCATAACATTTATCACTAGTAATGATTACACAAACACAGCTTTTTTTTTGTTTTCTAATTGTTTCTAAAATGTGAAGTGTTCCTATTAAGTTTGTTTTCCATGTATCAAGGGGCATCTCATAAGATTTTTTAATTAATGCTTGAGCAGCAAGATGAAAAACTATATCAGGTTTAAATCTCAAAATTTTTTTTTCTACTTTTTTTTTGTCTAAAATATTCAAAAAATTATTCTCAATTTTTTTTTTTAAACTTAATATTTCGAATAATGATGGCTTTGTTGAAGGTTTTAATGAAAGACCCATCACTTTCGCACCTAAAAGATATAAATAATAACTTAGCCATGCACCCTTAAATCCTGTGTGACCTGTAACTAATATCTTTTTATTTTTAAAAAAATTACTGCTCATTTGAAAATTTAACCTTTATATTTATTTTTCTTTCTTTAGCTCCTCTTTAAGTTCTTCGTATTCTTTCATTTTTCTTCTCATGAAATTAATTGTAAGAGTTGTCTTTTTTTTTATTCCTTTTGGTGTAAGAATATAAACATAATTTATTTTGTTTGGATTATTTCTAAAATTATTTATTTTAATTAATCCTTTTTTTTTTAGTGCTTTTAAACAATAATTTACTTTTCCTAAGCTTAAATTTAAATCTTTAGCTAAATCTCTTTGAGTTGATTTTGGCTCTTTTACTATTCTTCTTAGAATATCGAATATATCTTCATTATCTTTGTTCATTAATTGAACATCATATTTAATTTATCTTATCTTATCAATACAAAACATTAGAAATATTAAATTTATTTGAGTTCACCTCCTGAAAAAGTAAAAATTTTATCGCAAAATTTTAAAGTTGAGTTTTTATGAGAAATAAAGATTACAATTTTGTTGACCAAATAGTTTTTTAAATTACTTAAGATATTTCTTTCTGTAGCTTCATCTAAGGCATTAGTTGCTTCATCAAATATGTAAATATCTCTGTTATAATAGAGGGCTCTAGCAATTCCTATTCTCTGCTTTTCACCACCAGAAACTTGCAAACCCTTTTCTCCCAATATGTAATCTTTATTATTAGATTGATAAAATTTACTTAAATTAGATAATTCAATTACCTCTTTAATTCTATTTCTATCTATTTCGTTATGATTTATCGCAAGAGCAATATTTCTTTCCAAAGTGTCATTAATTAAACTTATATTTTGTGGAACATAACTTATATTTTTATGCCAGTTTTCAGGTAAGCTTAAATAGTTATTGCCATTTACTTTAAAAGAACCTTTGTCGGGTTTTAATAAACCTGAGATTATGTCTACTAGAGTAGATTTACCGGCTCCAGTTTCTCCTTTAATACCTACAAATTGATTTTCTTTTAATTCAAGGTTTAGATTTTTTAAAATTTGATGATCTTTATTTTCATAATTAAAATTAATATTTTTTAATTCGATGATATTAATTTTACTATATTTGACTTTGTGAGAGTTGGTTGACGATTTTTTTTGTAAATTTTTTTTTGAAAATAGAATGTTTAATTCATCAAGAACAGCTTTTCCATAATTACTTTTTTGAAAACATGCAGCAATTCTATAAATTGATGGATAAATTCTAAAAAGGGCTACACCAAAAATTGCTAAATTCAAAATTATAATATCTGAACTAATATTTTTGATTTGTAAAAAATAGTAAAGAGCTGTTAACAAAATAATGACTATAAAAGCTTCAAAAAATGGTTTTGGAAGACTTATAAAAAATAAATGTATTTTTTGATATTTATTTACGAAGTTATTTACTATTTTAAACTTTTTAAAAAAAAATGATTCACCAGCATAAATTTTAACATCTTTAATAGAAGAATAACTTGTGTCTAAAATATTTATTCTACTTGTGGAACTTTTTTTAACTTCAGAACCCCAATAAAAGTTTTGTTTTACAAAAAACATAAAAAAGAAAATAGATAAAATTCCTAAAACCAATAAAATAATTATTGTTGAAGTGGGATTAAGATAAATTAAAAAAATTGTAATAATTAATAATACAATTGTTTCTAATAAAAAATTACTTGCATTTAAAAGAGTATTTCTAAATATTTCTACGCCCTCTGTCGTATCATAAATCAATTTTGATGTACTCAGCTTAAGATAATTCTTATAATCAAGATTTAGATAATAAGAATATATATCATTTGATAATCTTTCAGCAGTTTCACTATGAAATCTTGATAAGAAGTAATTATAAAATGCAATAAATAAATTTTTAAATATAAAAATTAAAACTACGAATAAAAAACTAATTAGAACAAAATTTTCACTTTTGCTAAAAGTATTCAAAAAATCATAAAAAAATAAATCTTCAAACATACTGAAATCATTATTAATAGTGATAGAAATTATAGGTATAATTGAAGTGATGCCTAATATTTCTAGAGCTGAATTAATAATCATTAAAAAAATTAAAGTAAAAAAACTAAATTTTTCTTTTTTATTTAATAACAAAAAAATTTTATTTAACTGAAGCATATATTTTTAATTATATAACAAATTATGTTCAAATTTTGAACATGATTATATGAATTATTCAATTAAAGTAAATAACAATTTTGAACTATTGTTTTTTCATTTTTAAAATTAACTCTTTAATTCCATCATTAAGATTAATATATTTTTTGAAATTATAAATTATTTCTTTATCAGCATTCGCAAGATAAGGATTTAATTCATAATGACCAACGCTTTTATTTTGGTATATTACGGGTGCTTTTATTTCCATTTTTTTTCTCAAACTTTCACAAAATTCTGCTAATTTAACTTTCGATACTCCTGTTATTACTACTTTCTTATTTTTAAATTTTTTATTAATGATATGAACTGCTGCTTTTGAAGCGTCATTTACATGTATAAATCTTCTAATCGTTTTTTTTGTTCCTCTATAAATAATTTTTTTATACTTGATGGCGTTCTCAATAATATTAAATAAACTATTTCTATTATCTGCTCTTGGACCATAAACTGTACCAAATCTAAGAATTGTATAATTCAGATTATTTTTTTTTGCAAATTCTTCTATATATAATTCTGCTGACTTTTTACTTACTCTATAATAACTTCCTTGAGAACTATGTACGTATATTGTGCTGGCAAAAATAAATCGCTCAATTTTATTCTTTTCACATTCAATCATAATATTAAATATACTAAGAATATTTTGATATATTGTTTGTAAAGGTTTATTTATGCATTCCTTTATGTCACCCATGCCCGCATAAAAATAAACATAATCTTTATTTTTAATCGCTTTGCTTAATCTTTTATTATCTAACAAATTCCCTTTTATAAATTTACATTTTTTATTAAAACTGTTCTTTTTTTTGTCAAATACTGTCACCTCATATCGCTGATGGATTAATTCATCCACTAAATTAGATCCCAAAAAGCCACTGCCCCCAATAACCAAAATCTTATTTTTTTTCTTTTTTTTTTTCATAATTTAAAAATTAATATTCTTATTAATCTTATTTAACTCTTCTAGCCAATTATTTATTGGTCTTTGTGAAACCATTGTAAACAGCTTAGAAAAATCTTCTCTTGTTTTTTTTACATCTTTGCTATTCCACCAGTCTAATGGATTATCCCAAATATTGTTAATGTGATCAGCAGCATGATCTCCATTTTCAAAAAGAATATTACAATTAATTAATCTTTCTTTAATTTTCATAAATAATTCAGTCTGTAGCCATTCATTTGTTTTAAACAACATAATTGTTGGACCACTAATCATAGCCTCGCATAAGGCAGTTTTTGGATAATTGCAAATTATGATTTTAGAATTATTAAAAATTTTTTTATAATCTTTTTTAGACATTATTATCCGACTTTTATCCTCTAGATTTAACCATAATTTATTTTTAATCCAGTAATCATGATCTAAATCGTTATAAGGTTTCACAAAGAAATTTTTTTTAATTTCATTAGAAATTTTATTCGTAAGTAATTTAAAATCTCCTGTTGTTTTAATTGAATCATATCCATTGGGAGAATTAAAGAATGAGTGATAATATTTGATTCTATTATGAGATATAAATAGTAAATTTTTTAATTTTGCATTTGGAGAAACTCTAGAATTATTAATTTTAGAAAGATGAAAAGAAGGCATTTGGATATCTGGTTGATAAATTGGCTTATGCCAAGTAAACCTGTAATCTATATAATCCAACCAGCAAAGATGATCGTAAACACCAAGAGTTCCTCCATGATCAGGACAAACTATAATTGATTTTTTAGTTTCTTGCATTAATGCTGCCCAAAATTTGAATAAAGTATTATGTAAAATTTCAGTTGATGAAATTATTATTTTTGAGTTAATTTTAATTTTTTTACTTTTTTCTATTAATATTTTAAAATTTTCTAAATAACATGTTGGAAGTTCATGAATAATAGCTTCAGATAAAAATGATTTTAATTCATCTTTAGTGTTAAGATTAATCTTAATTTTGTCTCGTAATTTTAAATTAAAAGAATTATTGTAATATTTTTCATACTCTAAAGCCTTAAAATCCTCAAAAAGTATATGTGGGAATTGTTTAAGTTTAAAATTAAGTATTATATGATTTAAAATTCCTAAACTTGAATTAAAAATAAAATAATTATTATTCCTTAAAAAATAATTAATGATTGAATTTAAACTTTTTCTAACAAAACTTGATATATGAGATTTTTTAAAATCATTTTTTTTCTCTAAAAAAATTTTATCATTTTCTAATCCATGGTATTTTGAATTAAATTTTGATTTGAATTCAATTAAATTCTGAAATTGTTTTTGATGAAATTTGTCATCTTTCTCAAAATTTTTTTGATAATCTCTAACATCAAAAAAATATCTTTGTTTTAAGTTTTTATATTTATTAAAATAAATTTTTGAATATTTGGTCTCAATATCCTGAATTATTTTCCATTTCATTGCATTTGAATCAATAAAATAAGATAACCAAGGTTCTAATAAAAACTTCCAAAATTTATCACTATAACTATCTTTGTGTAAGTTATTTAAATTATTCTTAATCTCTTTAAAAAAAAAAATTTTTAAATCTTCAATTTCATTTTGAGATTTTTTATCATTAAGAAATAATTCTTTTGAACAAATGTTATTTTTTTTTTCAATTTGTTTGATATTTGAAAAAAAACACCAATCACCAGCAAAAATTTTATTTTTAATTTCAGAATTATCATTTTCTGTTGCACTAAAAAAAATTTCTGTCATTTTACCTTTTAATTTCAGATTTATTATTTATATTTTGGACCATCAACAGTTATCCATTTATTTTTTTTTGTTAATTTTTTTGAAAAAATAAAAAATTTTTTATAATCTATTACATAAATCATCGATCTGCCAAATTTTGCATATTTATAAATTTTCTTATTTTTTGCATTATTTCCAATTTTATATCCATTAGAGATTGTTTCTTTTCTTAAATCTCTTGCGTAATAATTCCATACTAAAGAATTTTTTTTATTTTTTTTTTAATTATTCCTTTGAATACTTTATTAAATCTAAAAGGAACTTTATTTTTCCAATCAAGATAATGAATAAAAGGTATCCAGTTAAATCCAAGACCAAAATGTAAACATTTTAAATTTTTAATTTTTAAAAGTCTTTCAAAAACACAATCTTTACCATAGGAATTATTTGGAATATTGCTTAAAATTCTTTTAGCATCAAATCCAATTCCGCTTATAGAAATCATTGGATCTTCAGAACGAATAATATTATTTTGTTTTAAAAAAAAATTAGGAAAATAACCAATATCTGATTTAGTTTTATAGAGATCAAAAATTTTTTTTCTTTTGGAAAAAGTGTAAGAATATGTTGGTACAAACATATTTCCTTTTTTACCAATTTTCGAACTTAAAATATTAAATAACCATTTGCTTGTGGTTAGTAAAAAATTCTTATTCTTTGTTTTTGGTATACCAACTGATCCAATATTAGTTGATAGAAAAATTGAGTCACCTGATTTAATTTTTAAATCTTCAATTTTTTTTTCTAAGTCTGAATAGTTAAAATGATAATTACTTTTCATAAGAACTGTAATAACAAAAAAATGTTTTTATTGAAAAATTTTTAGTATCTTTTAAAAGATAAGTAATTAAATAATGATATTTCATAAATAATGCAAAAAAAAAATATTATAGAACATATTGTCAAAATTTTGAAAATAAAAAAAAATTTTAGAGAGACAGATAAGACTAAAATTGAAAAATTTGACTATTTAAGCTCTAACACTCTTGACTCTTTAGAATTATTAAAATTTCATATGTCATTAGAAAAAAAATTCAAAGTAAGATTTTCTGCACTTGATTTAACCTCAAAGAAAATTAAAACAATTGGTGGAATATCAGAAATAATCCTCAAAAAACTAAAAAAATAATTTCATTAATTTAATCTTGTCTACCTTCCCTAAATTTGTTTTTGGAAACTTTTTAATTAAGGTAATCTTATTTGGTAACTGAAAAGTGGAAAGAGCTCGTAGACATTTATTTCTTATATAATCATAATCAAGCTGTTTTTCTTTTCTTACAAATAAAATAATATCAGTTTTATTATTTTTTTCTTTAGCACAAACAGCAACCTCCTTAATTTTGCTACTTTTAATTAATTCTTTTTCCAGATCCTCAGGATAAATCGTAATTCCATTTCTTCGGATTATATTTTTTTTTCTTCCAACAAAAAATAAGTATTCTTTTTTATTTAAAAACCCAAAATCTCCAGTTTTAAAATAGTCATCAAAATAGTTATCAACATAAGGTCTTAGTTGATTTTTTGATGAAAGATAACCTTTAAATTTTCCTGGTGTTTTACAAATAATTTCTCCGATTTTTCCAACAGGTAGAATTTTATTATTTTCAGACAAAATTTTTATCTTTATCCTTTTATCATATATTTTACCTACACTTTTGAGATATCTTTTTTCTTTATTAACATTGAAGCTCGTTACTGTTCCAATTTCAGCAGCTCCATACATTTCAAATAAATTTATCCTTTTTTTTAATATCTTATTTTTAATTTGATCATTTAAAGTTGATGATGCAGAAACCAACCCTTTTTTTAAATCGAAATTCTTGAAAAGATTTTGGTTTTTAACAATTTCAATAATTTGATTCGCAACGAGAATCGAGAAATTTATCTTATATTTTTTTATTAGTTTAATATAATTTTCTGGAGAAAATTTTTTCATTATTACAAATGTACATCCTAATAACAATGGTACAAAAAACATTCTCATGCCCAACGAATGGTCTAATGGACTTGAAACAATTAATCTATCATTTTCTTTTATATTATATAATTTTTTAAATAGTCTAAATCTGTCTATTTTAGTTTTTTGAGAAAAAACTATTGCTTTAGGATTTGAGGTTGAACCTGATGTAAATGAAATAATATAATTTTTGTTTATATTTTTTTTTGTAAGTATATTTTTTTTATAAAAATTTTTTTTATAAAAATATTTAAATTTATTGTTATTTTCTGTACAAATTATCTTTTTAATTAATTTGTCTTTTTTAAAAAATTTACAGAATTCATTATTGCTAATTACACAATCTATATTAGTACTCTGGATAATTTTTCTAAGATGATTTTTAGAATAATAAGTGTTTACTGGAACTATACATAAATTTAAAAAAGAAGCTGCTAATAAAGTCAAAACATGAGATAAATTATTATCCTCTATTAACAAAACTTTATTTTTACTATTTAATCTAAAGTCTCTAAAATTTTGTACTATATTTTCTGTTAAATTTAATAATTCTGAATAAGTATATTTATTTTCTTCAAATATAATAGCATTCTTATTAGGAAATTTTATAGAATTTTTTTTTAAGTAATCAAATATACTTTGCATACTTATTTTTAACGATGTTTAAATTTTTTTTTGTAAATGACATCTTATATCTCAATGTTTCACATACTTTCTCAAAACTTTTCCAAAGAAGTTTTAATTCTGTTTTTTTTCTTTTCTTAACAGCATTAAGCATACTCATTGTATGTTTGCGACTTGATAATGTTTGGGTTATTCTAGATTCAGGAGTTTGAGTAATGTAAATATTATTAAATTTTAAAATATTATCCCCTTCCTCTAAAATAGTTTTAATTTCCTTTTTAGCTTTTGCATTTCTTGATAATTGATTATTGTTTTGATTAAATTTTAAAGCAATTAGATTAAAGGCTAAAGAATTAAGAGATTTCATAAAAATTTCAGAAAATATATTTCTTACAAATGGTGAACGACAATTATTTCGAATATCTTTTCTAAGTTTATCGACCTGTTTTTTTTTCGCTGAATATACCTCTTTTATTGGAAATCCTCTTTGTATATGGCTTATTTTTACAAAACCTGGTTTTACAATTTTTCCTGACAACCACATAGTCATACCTACCAAATTTTTTCTTTTTATGTTTTCTTTAAAAACTTTATGTAAATTTTTTTTTAGTCTATTTCTAGATACATTTTTTAAACATTCATACCACCAAAATGGTATTGAGGTACAAGGTGTAATAATTAATGTTTTTTTTTTATCGATATATTTTTCAATATTTTGAAAAGTTTTTAAAAGGTTTTCATTAATAGATGTTGTTATAAAAATGTTATTAAATTTGATTGTGTCTAATTTTTTTAAATTATTAATTACATTAAAATTATTATCATTCTTTATAAAATATCTTTTTTTAAGAACTGAATTTCTAAAAACATTAACTCTTAAGCCATTTTTTTTTATTTTTTTAAAGTTTTCTCCTCTAGTTAAAAAAAAAACTTTGTGATTAGAATTTAATAAACAACATGATAAAAATGACCCTATAGCGCCACCTCCATAAATTAAACTTATTTTACTCATTTTAATAGATTTACGTTAAGCCATTTGTTAGTTCTGGACGAGTTATGCATTTCATTTAGAACATTTAAGATATTAATATTTTCTTTAACATCTAAAATAATATTACTTTTATTGCCGCTTTTTATTTTATGGTAAATTTCTTCGTACAGATTAATAAAACTATCTAAAAAACCAAAAGGATGTCCTGGTGAATAAGTATAAAACTTTCCTTGAGTTAGATATTTTAAACCTTTTGTTGTTCTGTCTAAAATTTTATTATTTCCCTTAATATCTGCAACATTAATAATTTCTGGATTTTCATGATCCCATCTTAAAGATCCTTTTTCGGCATAAATTCTTATAGATATTTTATTTTTATTTCCAATTGAATTCTTTGAAAACCAGCACGACCCAAAATAATCTTTATAATCTAACCAAGCAAAAACATTATCGATATATTTTTTTTCTTTATTTCTTTGTTCAATAGCTTTTACTTTTTGTGGAAATTTATTAAAGAAAAAATATAATAAACAAATTATATGGCTAGCCAAATCTAAATATAAATTTGGTATCGCAAGATCTTTCGTTCTCCATTTTTTAATTTTATTTTTATTTATAAAAGAAGCTTGCTGAGGCATTTCAATTATAAAGTTGGTTATTTTTCCAATTTTTCTTATTTGATCTTTAATTTCCATTATTGATGGATAACCTAGATAATTATAAGTACAAAAAAATGATTTATTTAATTTCTTTAGAGTACTATAGTTTTTTTTTAAAATTTTAAAATCTCCCCCAATAGGTTTTTCAGAAATTATTTTTTTATTTCTATTAAAGAGTTTTTTATAAATTATGAATCTATCATTAGGTGGTGTTAATATTAATACAGTATCAAAATTCTTATCTTCTTTTTCAATTAAAGTATCAAGATTATTATAAACTTTTTTAATTGGTAAATTCCAAAATTTTGAATTAGATAAATTTTTTGTTTTTTTCTTACTAAACATGCCGCAAACAATCTCAAATTTATTGGTTGCAAGTATAGCTCTGAGATGAGATTTTGAAATTGTGGAGTCAAAACCACCACCAAATATCGCAAGTTTAAGTTTTTTTGGGTTATTTATGTGTTGAGCCATTGTTATATATTTTCATTAATTTAATTTCTTCTAACCTTATATTTTTCTAATATATCAAATATCTTATCTGAAGTATTGTTGCTATTCTTACAATATAAATTTGGCTGAACATTACTAGAATATTTTTTTTCAATTACAATATTCCTTACTAATTTCTCAAATTCATTATAAGATTTTATTCTTATTTTTTCAGATTCTTTAATACTCTCAAAAAAACTTATATTTTTCATCTTTGGATCTAAAAAAAAACAATTCATATTTAGTGATAAGGCCTCCAAAATCATTGTTGAAGCCCACGACGTGATTAATTTAGAATTTTCTAAATATCCATAAGTTGCATATTTATTATCACTCTTAACTATAAATTTAATATTTGAATTTTTTATTATTCTTTTTTCAATACTATCACCTAAATTATTATCGTGATGCTTAATTACTATATTTAAATCAGGATATTTTTTGGACAATCTTTTTAACCAATAAACATGTCTATAATAATTTCTAAAATGTTTTTCATCAATAAATGATCTGTCTATACTGTGAGCATAGTTCATGCCTATATTTAAAATATCAATATCATTCATAACTGACAAAGATCTTTTATCATAATTTGATAAATAACTATTTTCTAAAACAATAGATCCTACTGGGATAATATGATTAACTTCAGCACCTAATTCTTTAATAAAATTTGTAGTCTGTTCCCCTAAACAAAAAAGAATATCAACATTAACAAAATAACTTATCGAAAATTCAAGTATATTTTTTTGAGTACAAGCGGATATTATTCCACCTTTTTTTTTAAAAATAAAATTTTTTATTGAAGAGGTAGAAAAGAATTTATTGGAAAATAAAAAATCTGATTTATTTTCCGAAAAGATTTTATCATATTTGAAAATTCTAAAAATAAGGGGATTAATTAGAAAAAATAAATTAACTTTATTTCTTAAGGATATAATAAACACAATATAAATGAATGATAAAAATCTAAAAAAATTTTTCTTTGATAAACTTGAATTATAAAAAGAAAGAAAATTAAAAAAATAATGATTCTTTTGAGAACTTTTTTTTTAATTATAAAACAATGATTTTTAAACTTTGACGATAATTTTTTAAAAAATTCTATTTGGTTTAAATTATCAAGATCATCAAATATTATATCTACTTGTTGTTTAATTTTTAATTTTTTAGAAAAAATTGATGCCCATAGAAAAAACATTAAAAGATAAAATAAATCTTTGATTAAGTATGACATTTTAAATCTGCGAGAAAATTGTCCTAGAGAAAATTGAAAAGATAAGAAAAATTTTTTTTTAACATCAAATTCTAAAATATTAATTGGAATATCAAAAATACCACGAAGATTATCAATTATTTTTCTTAAATCTTTATCTAAAGTAACTTGATCAATTATTTTTTTTAATTCTACACAAATATTTTTTGGATTTTGACTTCTGTCTGATTTATAACTTAGTAAATTATTTATTGTATAAATCATTTAATAAAATAATCTCTTTTTTTTAATCCAAATTTCTTTTTTTGAAAGATTATCTCTGCAATTCTGAAGCTTTCATTATCATCAATATCTAAAGCTATTAACGGATTAAGGTATAAAAAATTGGGCTTTTTACCTACTAATGATCCCCATTTAATAAGATCTGTTCTTTTTACGATACTAATTGCAAATGGTAATGTTACAAGTGGCTCTAAATCTTGAGATCTTGGCCAAGGTGTCCTTTTGAAATTTATTGGTTTGTTTCTAAAAAAAAAATTTTGTTTGATATTAATCGCGCTCAATAAACAATCAAATTTTTTTTTATTCATAGATTTAAATTTTTTTACAGCATATTCATAAACATAAGCATCACATAATGGGTTTGTAACATTAATCCAGGCTATATATTCACCCTCCACTTCTGAAGCAATATTTGAATAAACTTCACTCATCGGCACGTGACTTGTTGAAAAATATTTATCCCTAATATGTGTTGAAAATTTTTTAGATTTTGCTTTTTTCAAAATTTGTTTGTCTTCAGACGAAACAATTATATCATCAAAACATTTAGTTTTTTTGAGATGATTTAATTTTAATTCGAACAAATTTGTATTTGAAAAACTTCTCAAGTTTTTCTTTTTTACTCTTTCTGAATTTCCTTTTACAGGGACTATTGCAGTTACACTAATTTTTTTTATTTTTTTATGCATTAATCTCAATTATTTACTTTTAAATTTCATTTTTGCTATTTCAAAATCTTCAATCTCATCAATATCTTGAACAAATTTTCTTGGTATTTTTACTGCAAGCATTTTTTTCGGATATAATTGCTTATGGATCAAAAAATTTTTTATATTAAGCCAATAAAATTGCGCTGCATCATGGTAAAATTTTTCCAATGTTTGAGATCTCAAATTTCTATTTTTTTGCCATTTAAAATTTGTTTTATTTCCTTTTAGTTGCATTGCTCTTTGGATAGGGAAATCATATTCAGTAATTCCTAAACAACAATCTGAATTGAATTTTTTAATCATTTTCAAACCTTCTTTTAAATATTTTAATCTTAAAATTGCAGCAGTAGGATAAATGCAACAAATATAATTAATTTTTTTTATCTTTAACTTTTTAACTGCATGTAACAAAACTTTAGATGTAATTGTTGTATCATTAGATATATTTTTGGGTCTTAAAAAAGGAACTTCAGCCCCAAATGATTTTGCTAGATGAGCAATTTTTTTTGAGTCTGTCGAAACAACCACTTTACTAAACAACTTAGATTTTATTGCTAATTTTATAGTATAAAATATTAAAGGTTTTCCAAAGAATAATTTAATATTTTTATTTTTAATTCTTTTGCTTCCTGACCTAGCTGGAATTATTGCAATATTCATCTTTTAAATATTATTAAACTTTTTACGCCTTTCTTCAAATTAATTTTTGGTTCCCATGAAAAAATCTTTTTTGTAATTTTTATTTCTCCTTTAGAATAAAAATTTTGTTTACTAGACAGAGGTTTTGTAAAAATTAAATTTATATCTTTTTTTAATATCTTTTTTATTAGAATTGCCAAATGCTTAATTGATGTTGCCTTCCCGGTACCAACTTCAAATGTTCCAGACTCTCTAACTTTCAAGCATTTTAAAAATAAATTACTAAGATCTTTGATATTAATAAAATCTCTATAATTTTTACCATTTGCAATTTCAACCTTTTTTAATTTTTGAAATTTTTTTATTAATGATGCAACGACCCATCTATTATTTATATTTCCACCATAAACATTAAATATTCTAAAAATAAAAAAATTTAGATTTTTTAATTTATTATATTGAATAATTTTTTTTTCACATAATAATTTTGATAAAGTATAATCATTAATTGAACTAATTTGATTTGATATTCTTTTATTTTTTGAGTTATATTTAAATGAGGCAGTGCTAGGAAAAATAAATTTAATATTATTTTTTGAGCAAATATTTAATATCTTTACTAAATTTCTAAGATTATTCTTAATTGAGTTTTTTTTCATTTTAATTTGATAGTCAAAATGAAAAAAATGTGTATATTTTCCAATTTCCTTAAGATTATTTTCATAATTAAATTTAGTAAATTTAACTTTTTTTTCTCTTAGATGCTTACAAAAGTACGAACCTATGTATCCTTTGTGCCCAGAAATCAGCAATTTATAGTTTTTGTTCAATTATTGAACATTATAATTAAATGTGTTATTTTTCAACAATAATTGATAAAAATAATTAATTCACTTTAAATTTATGAGTAATAACGTTTATATATTTGGTCTCGGTTATGTCGGGTATCCTTTGATGTTAATTTTAGCTAACAAAATGTTAAACGGAAAACCCTTATTCAATGTAATTGGTGTAGAGGCCTCTCCACAAAAAAGAAGGGAATTAAATTCATTAAAACTTGAGGGTAATTTACCATTCGATACAACCGATAAAAAATTGATAAAAATTGCTAATAGCACTCTAACAAAAAAAATTAAAATTTTTGCAAAAAGTGAAATAAAACAAATAAGTGGAACAATAATAATTTGTATAAATTTTGATGGATTAAAAAAATTAAATGAATTAAGAAAATTTTTTAAAGAAATTGCTTCTAAAACAGAAAAACATTCTTCAATAATCGTTGAATCAACTCTTATTCCTGGAACATGTGAAAAAATATTATTTCCAATAATTCAAAAAGAATTCAAAAAAAGAAAAACTAGTACTAAAAATCTATCATTTGGTTATTCTTATGAACGAATAATGCCAGGAAATAACTATGTGGACTCAATCATAAATAATTATAAAAGTATTTCTGGTATTAATAATTTTTCAGTCAAAAAAATCTCAACTTTTTATAAAAAATTTCTAAATTATAAAAAATTTCCGATTGTTGAATTTAATAAAATCTCAGAATGTGAAAGTGCCAAAATTATGGAAAATTCGTATAGAGCTTTGAATATATCATTCATAGATGAATGGAATAGATTTTCGATGAAAAATAATTTAAATTTAAATAAAATTATTAATTCAATTAAAGTTAGAAAAACTCACTCAAATTTAATGAGGCCTGGGATTGGAGTTGGTGGATATTGTTTAACGAAAGATCCATCCTTTGGTGAAATTTCAGCTAATAAGATTTTTAAAAAAAAATCATCTTTTCCCTTATCTAAAGCAGCTATTTCAATAAATAACAAAATGCCTTTTTTTTGTTTTCAATTTATTAATGAAAAAATTAGGAATTTAAATAAAAAAAAAATTTTAATTATTGGAAAAGCCTACAAATCAGATGTGTCAGATATTAGATTTAGTCCATCTCTTGATTTAAAAAATATTTTTAATAAGAAAAATATAGCAGTTGAAATTATTGATCCAATGGTAGATAGATCAGAGTTTTTAAAAATTTATCCAAACAAAATAAAAACTTTTGATATTGTCATTTTTAGTGTTCCACATAAATATTTTAAAAAAATCGATTATAGCTCATTTAAAAAAAAAAATACTATTTTTGATTTAGACTATGTTTTTGATAAAAGTCAAATTAATAAATTTCGAGAAAAAAAAATTAAAATTTATTCATTAGGAGATTTTTCTGAATAAGAATATAATTATTGCTGGGGGACTTGGTTTTATTGGATTTAATTTAATAAAATATTTTTCAAATAAGAATTTTAATTTACTTATTATTGATAATCTAGAAAGAAAAAAAAAACTTACTTTAGATCAAAAGAAAATTTTAAAATTAAAAAAAATTAAATTTAAGAAATTAGATTTAACAAAACCGATTAAAATTAAAAAAACAAATTATGATTTAATATTTAATTTCGCCGCAATATTAGGTGTTAAAAACGTAGATCAATATCCTTATAAAACTTTTACACAAAATATAGAAATTGCAAAAAATTTAATTAATTTTTGCAAAAAACAAAAAAAATGTAAACTAATAAATTTTTCTTCTAGTGAAATTTATTCCCACTTAATTTTTAAGAAAAAAATTAAATTTCCAACACCTGAAAAATTAGATTTGACTATTCTGGATAAGACAATAACAAGAGACTCTTATGGACTTTCCAAATTAGTTGTGGAAAAGATGTGTTTTTTTTCAAAAATAAATTACATCAATATAAGGCCACATAATATTTATGGACCTGATATGGGTTATGATCATGTAATACCAGAATTAATAAAAAAAATTTACAGAAATAAAGAAGTTGCTATTGTTTCCCACAAACATAAGAGGGCTTTTTGTTTTATTGATGATGCTATTAAACAAATTGCTAATTTAAGTTTAAATAGAAGATTAAATAGGGAAACATTTAATATAGGTAATCCTTATGAAGAAATTGATATTTTCAGTTTAGCTAAAAAAATTAAATTTATTTTAAAATCTAATACAAAATTAAAAAAGAATAAAAAAATTACTAGTGGTTCCCCTACTAGAAGAGTTCCCTCATTAGAAAAATACAAAAAGTTATTTGGTAAAATTGAAATTACTAAAATTAATGAGGGCTTATATCAAACAATTGAATGGTACAAAAATGATATTATCAGCTCGTAAAAAATTAATTATTAATAAGAATATCACTTTAGAAAAAGCTCTTAAAATGCTTCAAGAAAATAAAAATAAGATTCTTTTTGTTATTGATAAAAGAAAACGATTAATTGGCTCTTTAACAGATGGAGATGTGAGAAGAGCATTAATTAAAAATATAAAAGTTCAAAGGATTTCAGATATAATGAATCGAAGACCATTCTTTTTAAAGAAAAAAACAAAAACAATTAATGAAAATAAAAAAAAATTTTTATTTGCTCCTCTTTTAAACAAAAATAAAAATATTATTGATATAATCGATCTAAAAAAAGAAATTTTGAATTTAGATTGTAATTTAGTCTTATTAGCTGGAGGAAAAGGTAAGAGGCTTCTTCCTTTAACAAAAAAAATTCCAAAACCAATTATTAAATTCGGAAAAATATCTCACCTTAGTAAAGTTTTAAAAAACTTTATAAATTTAGGCTTTAGAGATATTTTCGTTTGTATCAATTATTTAGGTAATAAAGTCATAAAAGATTTAGCGTGGGTAAAAAAAGAAAAAATAAATTTTTCTTTTGTAAAAGAAAAAAATTTTTTAGGTACAGCTGGACCATTATCAATTATCAATTTTAATAATAATAAACCTATCCTAGTTTTAAATTCTGATATAATTACAGATATCAATTATGAGGATTTACTAATTTCACATAAAAAATCTAAATCCTTGTTTACAGTTTGTGTAAAATATATTCAAAATAAAGTCCCATTTGGAGTAATTAAACAAAAAAATAATTCTTTGATAGATATTGAGGAAAAACCTAATGTTGATTATTTATTTAATTTAGGTGTTTATGTAATCAGTCAAAAGTTATTAGGAAATATGAAAAAAAATACCTATTTAGACATGCCTAATTTTATAAAAAACTTATTAAGAAAAAAAGTAAAAATTAATTGTCATTATGTCTACGAGGATTGGTTTGATTATGGAACAAAAGATAACCTTAAAATAGCTAGAAAGAAATACAAAAATTAATATTAGATGCATTTACTAATTTTTACTGAGATTTCAAAAAAAATTGGTGGTGGTCATTATGAACGTTCTTTAAGATTAAAGAAAAAATTATTAAAAAAATTTAATATTTTTTTTTATGTAAACTATAACAAAAAACAAATATTAAAATTAATTTCTGAGATAAAAAAACCAAGTATAGTATTTTATGACTTTAAGGATCATTCAAAATCAGTTACGAAAAAAAATAAACAAATATTTTTTATTTTAATGGAATCAAATAAAAAAAATCAAAAAAATGTAATTAACATAGACCCTTTAAATTTAAAAAATGGAAAATACAATGGAACCAGATGGTCTTGCTATCCAGATGATTTTTTTAAAAATTTCAATTCTAAAATTGAAAAACGAGAAGTAAAAAACTTGCTAATATCTCAAGGAGCAACTGATGCTCATAATAACATTCAAAAAATTTTGAAAATAGTTGAGCCTTTTATTGCTAAATATAATTTAAGGATATTTGTTAAAAAATCAAAATTTATAAAAATTCCAAATAAATTTAAAAAAAACTCGAAAATAAAAATAATAAATCGGATTACAAAAGTTTCTAATCTTTTGAGGAAGATTCATTTAGCTATTACTAGTTGTGGAAATTTTTGTCACGAGATAAATTTTTTTGGAATAAAAACGATATTTGTAACATCTGAGCCTAGAGAAATATTAAGAGCAAAAAAATTACAAAATCTTGGTTTTGGAAAATATGTTAAAATTAATAATACAAAAAAATTTAAATTAGAATTAACAAATTTAATAAGATATAAGAATTTAGACAGAAGAGATTCTAGAAAAATTAAATTTTTTCGAAATAATGGTATGTTAAACATTGTAAATTTAATAACAAAATTAAAAAAAGATGTACAAAAATAAGAAGCTTTTTTTTATTGCTGAGGCAGGTGTAAATCACGAAAATAGTTTAAATTTAGCTGAAAAGATTATTAAAGAGGCAAAAATTGGTGGCGCTGACTCAGTTAAATTTCAAACTTATAAAGCCGAAACAATTGCGTCAAAAAATAGTCCTGCCTATTGGGATACAAGTAAAATAAAAGTTAACTCTCAATTTAAACTATTTAAAAAATATGACCATTTCAATCAAGTTGATTATCTAAAACTTAAGAAAATATGCAGTCATTATAAAATTGATTTTATGTCTACGCCATTTGATAAAGAATCTGCAATAATGTTAAATAAATTAGTTAAACATTTCAAAATTGCTTCGGCTGATTTAACAAACTATCCTTTAATTGAAACTATTTGTTCATTTAATAAACCAGTTTTTATTTCTACTGGTGCCAGTAATTTAAGTGAAATAGATGCTGCTGTAAAATTTATTAAAAAATCTAATCCAAGAATTAAAATAATTCTCCTTCATTGTATATTATCTTATCCTACAAAATATAAAGATTGTAATTTAGGTTATATACCTATTTTAAAAAAGAGATTTAATAACTGTTTGGTTGGTTTGTCCGACCATACAATGCCTGATGAAAATTTAATTATATTGACTAAAGCTTATGAGCTTGGAGCTTCTGTAATTGAAAAACATTTTACAACAAAATCCATGAAAGGAAAAAAAGGGAATGATCACTTTCACTCAATCTGCTTTGAAGATATCAGAAAACTTAGAGATAACTTAAATATTATTGACAAAGTGATTGGTAAAATGAAAAAACGAAAAGTCTTAAACTGTGAAAAAAATTCAAGAAAATTTGCAAGAAGAAGTTTGTATACACTTGGATCGATTAAGAAAGGTGAAAAATTTACAAATAATAACATAATTCCTAAAAGACCAGGTACTGGTATTAGTCCAATAAAAATAAAAAAAATAATTGGAAAAAAATCCAATATAAATTTGCTTGATGACACGCAAATTAAATGGTCTCATTTAAAGTAAAATGTATAGATTTATTAAAAAAATTCTTAGAATTAATAGAAGCTTAACTGGTAAGGGAAATAGAAGAACTCTTTTTGAAATTAAAAAAATTTTGAGAAATTTATCTATTAAAGAAATTAGATCTGGAACTAAAATTTTTGATTGGAAAATTCCATTAGAGTGGAATATCAAAAATGCATATATACTTAAGCCTGATGGTAAAAAAATTTGTGAATTTAAAAAAAATTTTTTACATGTTGTTGGTTATAGTACTAAAATTAATAAATCTATAAACTTAATTCAACTTAAAAAACATCTTTTTTCAGTTCCTAAGCAGCCAAAAGCAATACCCTATGTTACTTCTTATTATAAAAAGTTTTGGGGTTTTTGCATAACTCATTTTGAAAAAAAAAAGTTAAAACCAGGAAACTATAAAGTTTTTATAGATAGTTCTCATACAAAAGGATCGATGACTTATGGTGAATATATAAAAAAAGGAAAATATAAAAAAGAAATTTTACTTTCTACTTATATATGTCACCCAATGATGGCAAATAATGAAGGATCGGGAATTACTGTATTAACTTATTTAGCTAAATATTTGAGCAATTTAAATACTAAGTTCACCTACAGAATTTTATTTAACCCTGAAACCATAGGGAGTTTAGCTTATTTAAGTAAAAATTATCAACAATTAAAAAAGAATGTAGTTGGTGGTTATGTCTTAACTTGTATTGGGGACGAGAAAAAATTTTCCCTGCTTAAATCAAAAAATAAAAATTCAATAACTGATTATGCAGCAGAATATACTTTTAACTCAGAAAAAGTTAAATTTAATTTATATGATTGGAGCAAAAGAGGAAGTGATGAACGTCAGTATTGTTCTCCAAAAATTGATTTACCAATTTCATCAATTATGAGATCAAAATATCTTGAGTATAAAGAATACCATACTTCACTAGATAAACTTGATAAGGTAGTAACATATAGAGGTCTTACTGAAAGTTTAAAAATGTTAATAAAAATTATAAAATTATTAGAAAAAAGTGATTATTTAGTAAGTACTTATCCAGGTGAACCAAATTTAGGTAAAAGAAATTTATATCCTAAAATTTCTAATAAAAAAAATACAAATTTAACTTATGACTTACTTAACATATTAACATGGGCAGATGGAAAAACTCCAATTTTTGAAATTATAAAAAGATGTAATTTTTCTGATAAAAAATTTAATTATCTTCTTAAAATTTTGATTAATAACAGTTTAATAAAGAAGTTAGAGGTTCCATACTAATCTTATGAAAAAAATAGTTAAATTTGGAAAAAAAAGTTCAGACATATCAAAAATAAAAAACTTTATAACTGATAATGACAATTTAATTAAATGGCAAAAAAAACTATTTAGAGTCTACAAAAAAGAAAAAATAAGGAATAAATGTAAAAATTGTGAAAGCAAGATTGGAACTAAAATTTTTACTAAAATTGGAATACCATATTATTTGTGTAAGAAATGTGGTCATCTAAATGCGAGATATCAAGATACACATAGATTGGCAAAAAAACTATATCAAGATAATGATGGTAAAGATTACTCATCTTTTTATATAAACAATAAAAAAAAAATTAATGATTATAATCTTAGAACAAAAAATATTTATACTCCTAAAGTAGATTTTTTAATTAACTCACTTCCAAAAAATAAAAACAATTATAATTATATAGATATAGGTTGTGGAGCAGGATACTTAGTGTCAGCAATAAAAAAAAGGGGAATAAAAGATTGTAGTGGTTATGATCCTTCAAAATCTATGGTTAAATTTGGTAATAAATTAAACAAATTTAAAAAACTAAATTTTATAAACATGAAAAATTTAAATGAATTAATTAAAAATATAAAATCTGAAAAACAGGTAGTTTTATCAATGATTGGTACATTTGAACATATTTATAATAATGTTGAAATACTTCATTCAATTAAAAACAATAAATCAATTAAATATTTTTATATCTCTGTTCCATGTTTTTCTTTAAGTTCATTTATAGAATTAGCTTTTGACAAATATTATCAACGTTTAATGGCACCTCAGCATACACATTTTTATACAGATCAATCATTAAAATTTATGGAAAAAAAGTTTAAACTTAAAATTGTGTCTGAATGGTGGTTTGGTGTAGATGTCCTTGATTTTTTAAGATCTTTTGAATTAGACTATTTAAAAAAAAATAAAATAACAACTTCTGGAATTAAAATTTATAAAAAAATGTTTTCAAATAAAATTATAGATCAGTTACAAAATGTGTTAGATAAAAATAAATTATCTGCTGAAGTACATATATTATTTAAAGTGAATAATTAAATCAACTAGTCTTTAAAAAATTGTTATTTTTTGTAATATCCTAAAAATGTATGCTTAATATGATTTACGGTAATTTTTAATTTTTTTAAATATTTCGTCACATCTTTATGAATCCTGGAATTGACATCATGCCAAACAATTAAACCACCTTTTTTTGTAATGTAAAAAGCATTTTTTGTGTCTTGTTCAACGATTTTGAAATCGTGACCTCCATCAATAAAAACGAAGTCAAAGAAATTTTTAAAATTTTTAAAATCAAACTTTGTGCTATCTTTTTTAATCAATTTAATTTTTTTTAAATAATTTTTTTGCAGTTTTTTTACATATAAAGGTCCAAAAACTTTATATATTTCTTGTAAACATTTGTCATTTTGACTTTGATTTTTCATATTATAACTATTAACTATTTTTTTCATTTTTTTATATGAAGCATTTTTGGGTTTTAAATTTGATGGAAGATCAATACTATAAATTTTTGAATTTTTTTTACTATTCATAGACATGATGGCTGTTGTTGAACCTAAAAAGGTACCAAATTCAAAAATCTTATTAATGTTGTGAACTTTTAAAAAAGTAGCAATAGTTGTTTTTTCTAACAAACTTAAACTTCCCATTACAAAAAATGGGGGATTAATTGATAAATCAAAATTTTTATTATTCTTTTTATAGAATTCCTCGAATATTTTTGTGTGAGATACAGTTTTGATCATTATTACATATTGATTATTTATAACTTATATTTAAGTTATTTTATACAAATGTATAAAAATATAGAAAAAAAAATTGTCTGGGATAACCCGAAAATTCCAAGAGAATATATTCATGATCTTTTAAAAAAAGACAATTCTTATGTGTTTGCTCATGTTTTTCTTCATCTATTTACTCTTTTTTTGACTTCTTATTTTTTAATATTTGTTTCAGAAATTTCTTTTACTTTATTCTTTGTTATTCTCATGCTTCATGGAATGGTGTACCAATTTTTAGGTGTCGCTGGCGCTTCACACGAACTCTATCATAACTCTCCATTTTCCATAAAACCTTTAAATAAATTTTTTTACTACTTGTTTAGTTTCTTGCTTTGGAATAATCCAATAATTTTTAGTAGATCACACAAAGTTCATCACAAATGTTCTATCCACTCAGATTGTGATGGTGAAATTGACCCTAATAAAAAATTTAATCTTAAAACTTTTGTCAATGGTATCTTTAATTACGAGAGCTTTATTAACAAAATTAAAAATCATTTTTTGAACTCTATTGGAAAAGTTAGAGGTGAATGGGTAGAAGTTTTAGGGAACAATGATGAAGATAAAATTTTCATTTCTAACGTAAAGGTTTGGTCTAGGTCTCTTATTATTGGACATCTGCTTTTAGCTTCAATCTTTATATTTTTTGGTCAACCATTGTTGATTTTAATTATCACTTTTGGAAGTTTCTTTGGCAACCTGGTAGTAATTCTTTTGGCTATGGGACAACATAATTTAATGCCAGACAAACAAAATGATTTTAGAAAAAATTCAAGA
>MDSZ01083616.1_pt1 | contig 23706 bp, 25 predicted proteins | sample 811201 | NCBI WGS metagenome assembly MDSZ01 (sample SAMN05326647, study PRJNA326480) | marine metagenome | isolation source: seawater | place: Indian Ocean: North | collected 2010
AACGGGCTGACTCCAGTATAGCTTGATCCATAGGCATTGGTTCCCAGCCAAATATCTCTCGGGTAATTGAGTTATCTGCACTTGCGTTCATACCGAGTAGTGCTACTAACCCCTTGGCCTCTGGATCAAAATAACCCATGAATTTGAGCAACCAACCGGGTGCTTTTTTAGTGCTTGGTCCTATGTGGCCAGCATTTAGAAGAATTTCAGCAACATCAGAAAAACTTATTGGATCCTCGCCTGCTGCAATAAATCGCTTGCCTGCTGCCTCAGGCTTAAGCATTGCCTTTACATGTAATTTTGCAACATCTCTGACATCTATCATAGGAACAGCGGCATCTGGGACCATTGGTATTTTACCGTTTAGCATTTTAGTTAATATACAAAGCGACTCACCAGATATATCTCTCCCCAAGGGAGGACCAAACACCGCCCCTGGTGCAATCACAACTAATTCCGGTATATTCAAACCAACATTATCAGGCTTTTGTTGGCTTCTAATCCAATCCCAAGCTGCTTTTTCAGCTAATGTCTTACTTTTAATATAGGTATTCAAGTTTGGATACGTGACGTCCGTCCAATTGTGTGGACCAAAACGGCCACGTCTTAGACTTGCCATCATCGAGACAATTGAACTGGTAACGATTACACGTTTAACACCAGCATTCTGCGCAGCATATAAAACTCTTTTAGTTCCATCTACTGCAGGTCCAATCATCTCTATTTCTTTTTTTGGATTAGCAATCCTAAAAGGTGAAGCAACGTGCATAACAAAATCGCATCCCTCTACAGCCCTATTCCAACCAGTGTCTGAAGTTAGGTCAAGCAATTCAAATGTAAGATTTTTTGAAATTTTTTTACTTAGCGCCAGAGTATTGAGTACAGTTGCCTCTTTCTTTCTGCTACGAATAGTTCCTCGAACCTTGAAACCAGTTTCCAAAAGCTCTTTAGCACAATATAAACCAATATAACCGGAAATACCTGTAAGTAATACTGTTTTTTTCATTATAGTTCTATTCAATAATTATGAAGAAATATGTCTGGTTAAATAAAATTTTCAAATACTGTTATTTTTTTATTTACTATGGCAGGTATGCCAAAATTAATAGTTTTTTGTTTCAACCTTTACCAGGAAGATCCACATAACCTCTTTCAATTGCGGTCATAAATGCATCAAAGCCATTTCGTGATTCTTCATATTCGAGTCTTAATTCTCTCAGCTCATTGCCAGTTGGTTGATGAACACCATGTTGACCTAGTTTCAACGTTGCCTCAACATATGCCGCTCTTCGTTTAGCTACCTCAACAGCAATGTAAACAACTTTATCCTCTGAAAGTTGACCAACAATTGGGTTCATTACTTCTTTGTTTGCAATCCTTATACTTTGTTCTGCATTCATAATGAATTGCCTGTGCTGTTTTAAATCTGCATTCGTCATATTAATCTCCCTATATTATCTAAACATTAGCAGTAAAAAATCTTTGGACTAACTAGCGGTCTTAGCGGTTAATAGCCAGGTACTTATTTTTACTGCCATCAAGCGCTATAGGTTGAGAATCTTACCACTCTATTATCGTTTTAAAATTCTTTTCTCTTATGAAGAAAATCATTTCGCAGGATAAAAAATTGCCCCTGGTAAATAAGAACTGGGGATTTCCATCCCAATTGGAAGAGGTCGTCCAGTTTCTAATTCGTTAGGTAAAAGATGAGTGTGCGGACCCAACGGTGAACTAGCTTCAGGAGGGGGGATCTTTCCTTGCACTTCAATACGTCCAATTGCGGTATCAATAACTCTAGTCGGGCTTTCTTGAATCAATGCTTCAGCTATGAAGGGAAAAGCCTTTTTAAAATTTTGCCCAAGAGTATTTTTAAGTGCCTTGCTAGCAGAACCGGATGCCACCCTTACACTAAACCTGGCCTCTTTTCGACCTAGGCCTAAGTCAAATAATCTTTGGTTATCGCTTTTGAAAAGCGGTTTTACGTCTTTACCTAAGTCTGTGATCACATTGGCCGTTGGTATATTCCCGGATTTCTTTTTAACAACCAGAAGGATAAGTGAAGCTATAGTTGGGTCTGATTGTTCAAAAGTTAATGCACGTACTTCATCATTAATCTTAATTTGCATCGCACCATTCTTTGTGTGGGCTAAGATAACATCATCTTCATAAATTAGAGAGACTCTTTCACCCGGTGCAGCTGTAAACTCCCCAACGGCACCTACTACACCAAACACCCAAGTACCTTTTACGTCTTCTAAAGAAGATATAACGAACTCTCTGATGTCTTCTTTTGTCCATGGCAATCGGCGACAAATCACACCCATCTGATGAAGACGTTGGGGAATTTTCTTCCAAACTTTCTGGCGCCATGCTTCTGTTCGCATACCCCACCCATCCATCTCATCCCTGCTGCGACCACACCCAAGACACCAGCCTGTGTTAGAATTAATTTTGCAAACGCCAGTGCAGGGGCTCGTGATTGACAAACTATTAGCCTCCTAAATGAAGAGATTTGTTTGCTAGTATGGAATTATTCCAGAACTTATTTAATATCCTTTTAGTTTGTCAATTCTTAATAACAACAATTGGTATAGCATACAAAGATAATGATAAAACCTCTGGAATTATTGTTTAAAAGATCGACCAATATATTTGCTCAATTTGACTGAGTGGTTGTTATGTGCTGGACATCTTGATTGAGCATAACGGAAGGTGCTTTGGCAATTAATTACAGCAAGCCATCTTTGTGCATCTAGCCTGCAACCATTTTCAGAAATACTCTTCATCACTTCCATTTTTGAAATTTATTTCGTGTGAGATTGAAGGTACTGGGAAAACTGATGTCAGAAAAAAAGGACCAGACACGTATTATATTTTTTTAAGTCATTTAATTAGTTTCACTAGTCACCACGTACGAAAAAGAAATAACACATATCCAAATGATCACCGGAAGTGGATAAAGTAGTGAAGTCTTATAAATTTTATTGTGGTTTTCATGTATTGATTTATTTAATGACCATTCCTTCCAACAGAGGATTATCCATAAACCCCATATAATAAAAGCCATGGGTCCAATAATCATTATAAGTATCTCCAATAACATTCAGGCTATTGTAGCCTGCTATATTTCAATCAAAATTCGTAGAAATATCAATTATTTTTGTTTTCTTCGAACGTTTTAAATTTGTATTGAATTATGAATTTCCCCAATCCCTTTTTTCCACTCAGTTTCTCCAATCCAACAGCTAATAGCTGATGATAATAATCACTTTAACTATTGCTACTAATAGTAAATATACTTTCAAGATCGAAAGGCATGATTAGGATCGCACAGTTCCATACATTCGATCACCAGCATCTCCTAGTCCTGGTAGGATATAGCTCATCTCATTTAACTCCCTATCAAGTGCGGCTGTTACAATAGGGATGTCAGGATATTTTGCATGAAGCATTGAAACCCCTTCTGGCGCTGCGACAAGACAAGCGAAAACAATATCAGTCACACCCATTGTCCGTAGTGTTTCAACAGCTAAAACCGCACTACCTCCAGTTGCCAACATAGGATCACCAAGAACTACTTGTCGTTTATCCATTTGATCAGGGAGGCTTGAATAATAGGAAACTGGTTTTGTTGTCTTGTGATCACGATACAGACCTAAATGACCAACGCTGGCCTCAGGACAAATCTGACTAAAACCATCAATCAGACCGTTTCCAGCGCGCAAAATTGAAACCAAACATGGCTTTGGATCTTGCATTTTCTCTGCTACCATTGTTTCTAATGGTGTTTCAATTTCAACCGGAAAAACTCTTAATTTTTGCAATGCTGGGAAAGCCAATAGCCAAGATAGCTCATGCATAGTCTGTCGAAAATGATGCGGTGGTGTTTCCACAGCTCGAAGAATTGCAAGCTTGTGCGAAACAAGTGGATGGTCAAGAACGTAAATATTATTTTTTGTTTGAAGTGACATAACAGAATTCCTGATTGAAGTTAATCATGGAAAATTTCACGAATACAGGCTTCTTCTTATTCTTAACTGATGTTCTCTTTAAATATTATAAAATACTAGCAAAGAAAAATCTTATTTTAAACGGGTAGCAGCTAAGTTTAATGAAGGTCTTGTGAGACTTCTCATTTATAACTTTTACTGATGATAACTGGAATAAGTTTAGCTGCAGCTGCAACAGGGTCTACAAGTCGTGTCTCAAACTCATGCTGTAGTTTATTCCACAAATTTGTCATGCCCGCACAACCTAGCACAATAGCATTGTCTGGAAACTTAATAGAAATATCTTTAATGTGCGCACCAATTTTTTGACGCGCTAACTCAGGTTGATTCTCCAAGTCAAGGACGGGAACACCACTCGCATAAACCCCATCACAGATATCCTTAAAACCTGAGGTTGAGATATTTTTTTTAATAACTGGAATCGATACAGACAAGGTGGTCAAAACATTAAATCTATTACACATCATAGTTGCAAGATGATATGCCGCCTGTCCAATCCCCATGACTGGTTTAGCTGTAAGAGTACGAGCAACCGATAAACCAGTATCATCAAAACAACCAATCACGTATGCATCGCAACTATTAGTTCGAATAATTTCTAATACGCCGGGAACTGCCGCCTCCCCATCCTTAGGACCTTGTATGGCTGGTGGAGCATTCAGGTTTGTAATTGGCAATACATCAAAATTATTTGGGAGATTTCCTCTAAAAGAAAGAGCACAACTTTTTGTCATCGACTCGGTTGAATTTGGATTAATAAAAGCAACTGTTATCATTATCACAAACTTGCCTGTGACACTAAAGTCTTATTACGGCGTTGTAAGAGAACGAACAGTGTCAGAAAAAAAGCAATCGCAACAAAACTTACAGCTGTAGTTAACGTGCCAAGTGCGTAAATTGTAGGATCAGTTACTGTGGTTGTTAGGCCCCGCAACTCTAATGGTAAGGTGTTTAATCCCCCGATAGCCTGAGATGAACGTGCCAACTCATCATAACTCAAAGTAAAACCAAATAATGCAACCCCAATTAAAGATGGTGCAATTATAGGCAAGACTGCCTCACGAAATGTCTGCCAAGGCCCAGCGCCGAGATCGCGGGCGACTTCTTCATATGAAGGATCAAACCTATTAAAAACAGCAAACATAATCAACAACCCAAAAGGAAGGGTCCATGTCAATTGAGCCCCCAAGCCAGAGCTGAAAAGTCCCATCGTCGTTCTAAAATCTTCTATAATCCATAAAATTTGTAATTCCTCACCAAGCACTTTGATAAAATCGTCAATGATTCGGAACTCCAAAGCAACACCAAGGCTAATTACAATTGACGGAACAATTAAAGAGGAAATGGTTGCGTAAAATAAGAATGCCGACATAACAAAATATTTTCGAAAAGCCATACCAGCCATTAGGCTTAAAATGACCGTCAGCACCATTACAAGAAGACCAAGGCGTATTGATCTAGCGAACGCACCCCAGATATCAATTACACCAACACCATCAAAGAGTGATTTAAACCAAAAAAGTGAAAATCCACGCATTGGGAAAGTTAAACCACCATTGGGTCCTTGGAATGATAAAACCAGAATTGACACAGTAGGTCCATAAAGGAATAAAATAAATAATGCAAAAAAAACTGCCAATGAAATTCTAAATTTACGGTCAATCATTTAAAGCTCTTTTCGTATGTCGACAAGTTTTGTCATTGCAAAAATAATCATTAGTGTGATCACTATCAAAATTACAGCATTTGCGGCAGCAGCCGGAAACTGTAGATAAGTCATTTCAACATTAATAATCTTTCCTACTGAGGGAATTTGCTGACCACCCATCACTCCAATCGTCAGAAAATCTCCCATTACAATAGTAATAACAAAAATGGATCCTATTATTATTCCTGGCCTGCTCAATGGAATTATAATGTTTGTGAGTATTTGGATCGTGCTAGCACCAGCATCATGAGCTGCTTCAAGTAATGAATGGTCAATTCGCATCATTGAATTAAAAATTGGTACAACCATAAAAAGCGAGTACAGATGTACGAAAGCAAGAATTACTGAGAATTCAGAATATAACATCCATTCAACAGGTGCTTCTACTAATCCGAGGTCTAAAAGGGTTGTATTAACTAGACCGTTGCGACCTAAAAGAGGTATCCAAGAAATCATTCTGATTACATTAGAAGTCCAAAATGGGATAGTGCATAATAGAAAAAAAACAATTTGCATTTGCAATGTTTTTAGACAAAAAGCTAAGAATAATGCTACAAGAAAGCCCACAACTAATGTGATTGCCCAAGTAATAAACACGAATTTTAAACTTGAAATATAGGTAGCAAAAGAGGTGCAAAGATTAGGAAGATCTCTGATACACCCATAAAAAATATCTTGATAATTTGTAAAAATAAAGTCTGGAATTATTGAGTAAGAATTGTAATCCCAAAAGCTAACGATAATTACAAGGCACAATGGTATAATAAAAAATAAAATGATAACCAATGCAAAAGGAAGCGACAGTACCGTTGCACTATGTTTTTTTACATCATACATAATGGCTCTCGCTTGTAAGAAAGTGTGGCTAAGTCTGCGGCCTTTCAAATAAAGGCCGCAGACTTAAGCTGTATCATTTATGCAGCAACAAATTCATTCCATTTGCGAACCATATAGCGGTTTTCATCCATAGTTGCATTCCAACATGCAACACCACCCATACGCTCTTCAAATGAGCCACCATCACGAATCTCACCTGCACTTGCAAGTTTTTTCCCATCAGGTGCCTTGATGTCTTTAGTCGCAGCTTTACCCAGCATCCAATAGTCCCATTCGTATGCCTCCATATACTTTTTAGCTGTAGATGGAACTGCTGAATAATAGCCCTGTCGATTCAAATAACCACCCACAAAGCCTGAGAGATACCAATTGATAAATTCATAACACACATCTGATTGCATGCCTTTAGTTGCAGCAGAAAGGGCAAAACCAACCGCCCATGCTCTGTAGCCTTCCTTTAATGGCTGGTAAATACAAGGTATACCCTGAGTTCTTACTGCAGTTATTGCAGGTGACCACATAGATTGGATAACGACTTCGCCAGAAGCCATAAGATTTACACTTTCATTAAAGTCTGACCACAAAGCGCGAAACTGTCCAGCTTTCTTTGCTTCTATTAGAATTTTGATTGTCAAATCAATCTCTTCTTTGGTCATATTCCCCTTATCGGGATATTTATATTCGCCCATTGCTTCAACAACCATTGCTGCGTCCATAATGCCAATTGAAGGAATGTTTAGAATTGATGCTTTGCCTTTAAACTCAGGGTTTAATAACTCTGCCCAAGTGTTAATTGGGCGCTTAATCAGATCTGGGCGTATGCCAAGTGTATCAGCATTAAACACAGTTGGAATCAAGGTGGCCCATCTTGTTGGCTCAGCAGAAAATTCTTTTGAGTTTTGGTCCTTTAAATAGAAGACCTTCTTAGGTGCGGTACCCTGGTCACCAATTTTTTTACCACCAATTTCGCCTAAAGTATGCGTAGTGCTGATATTACCAAATTCCTTGATTCGTTTAGAGTCCATGCCTAGAAGGTTTCCTGATGGCACTAACTTTGGTAAACTAAAGTATTCAGTATCTACAATGTCAAAACTATTTGGTTGTGTAAGTACTCTCTTTGTTACTTCATCCGTAGTAACTGGAATATATTTCACTTTAATACCGGTGTCCTCAAACAATTTCTTGTCAATTTCACTTCCCATGGTAGTTGCCGTACCTAAATAACGAACAACCTTATGGTTAGCCGAGTGTATAGCCGGCGCCGCGAGTCCAAATCCAGCTAGTGCAGCGGTTGCACCAGCAGTTTTAATTAGAGTACGTCTATTTAATTTTTTAACCATCAAATATCTCCCTTCCTGAATTGTTATAACTAATTCATATTATGCATATGTTGTGCCATTTAACCTTTTTTTTAATTTTTTTTTATCTTGTGAATAAGCTTATGAAATCATTTATAAAATTTTCATAGCTTGTAAAAATTTTTGTAAGTTAAATTTCAATAAAATAATTATTACTATTTATATTATAAATTTTGCTAATAATTTAATCAATATTGCAACCTCTGTATATTTCTGCCTAAAAAATAATCAATTATAGGTATTGAGTTGTTCACTCTTGTAATAGTAGCTGATCCTTTTTTAACCAACTTGCATTTACAGTTTCTCCAACTTCAAATTTATCTTTATTGAACTGCACGTCAGTCTGTAAGATTGTTAACGAGCCCTGAGGCGTGGATACTTTCAATCTAACGATTGATCCCAAAAATTCAACACTTGTGACTTCTCCATCGCCACCACGGGTCAACTTAACCCTATCTTCCCGTACTGAAAATGGTAAACCATCCTGCTCAATTACATTATGACCCCCAATGAATTTGGCGACAAACGAATTATGTGGTTTAGTGAATAATTCAATTGGTGTTCCTTGCTGCTCAACCTTACCAGCATTCATCACCAGTATCATATCGGCAAGTGCCATTGCTTCCTCCTGACTGTGGGTGACATGAACAAAAGAAATGCCAAGACGTCTCTGTAATGCTTTTAATTCAGAGCGCATCTCTATTCTTAGAAACGGGTCAAGTGCTGATAGCGGTTCGTCCAACAGCAAAAGGCTTGGTTTTGTTATTAGTGCTCGAGCTAGTGCAACTCGTTGCTGTTGGCCACCTGACAATTGATTAGGGTATCGGTCACGCAAATCAGCCAATTGTACACTTTCAAGAAGTTCAGATGCTTTAACATGTCGCTCAGCTTTGGTTACTCCGCTAATTTTTAGAGCGAAAGCAACATTATCGATTACTTTCAAATGCGGGAACAAAGCATAACTTTGAAACATCATTGAGGTATTTCGGTCCGCTGGCTGTTCATTAGAAATGTTTTTATTGTTGAGAATAACATCACCTTTGGTGATCTCTTCATGGCCAGCGATCATACGCAAAAGTGATGTTTTTCCGCAACCTGATGGTCCGAGAAGGCAACAATAAGTTGCCTTTGGGAGCTTAAGGCTTACTCCTCGAACAGCCCTCATTTCGCCGTAATGCTTCTCGAGATTTATTAATTCTAAGCTGTTCATTAAATGTGCTCTTTACTATGCTGGTCAGAATGAAATGGGTTGCAACTAGATATTAAAAATATAAGCAAAAGCTTGTAGTCAATACTTTATATTTACTCAAGTTAAAAGCTGCCAATAACAAACAATACATAAATTAAGTGTCAAACAATAGATCAGTTCGTGAGCATATGTAAAAAATTTTAAAATCCCTTAGAAAAGAAAACTTTAAAAAATATTTATAGCCTTAATTGTCAACCAACTTACTTATCTGTAATCTCATGTATTAGGCTTAAATTTTGAGGTCATTCAAATACAAACCAGCAAAGATGAATCCATGGAAAGATACCCTCGCAACCTAATTGGCCACTTTAGCAACCAACGAAAAATTTCCTGGCCTGACAATGCTAAGATTGCAGTTCAATTTGTCGTAAATTATGAGGAAGGTGGCGAGAACTGTTTGCTTCATGGAGACCAGCAGTCAGAGGCATTTCTGTCTGAAATTATTGGAGCCCAACCATGGATCAATCAACGTCATTGGAACATGGAAAGCATTTATGATTATGGTGCACGTGCCGGTTTTTGGAGGCTTAGAGATCTTTTTACTGAAGCTTCGATCCCCGTTACTGTTTATGGTGTGGCAACAGCATTAGCTCGAAGTCCTGACCAAATGCTGGCGATGCAGAAGGCTGGGTGGGAAATTGCTAGTCACGGCTACAAATGGATTGATTATAAAGATTTCAGCCGTGCTGATGAAGCAAAACATATCAAGTTGGCCATCGAACTTCACAAACAAGTAACTGGCTCAAGCCCAAAAGGCTGGTATACTGGCCGTTGTTCACATAACACAGTTGATCTTGTATGTGAAACTGGTGGCTTTACCTATATCTCAGACTCATATGCTGATGATCTACCCTATTGGCATATCCACAATAAAAAGCCAAATTTAATCATTCCCTACACTCTAGATGCAAATGATATGCGTTTTGCTGCCCCTCAAGGGTTTAATTCGGGCGATCAGTTTTTCTCTTATCTACGTGATAGTTTTAACTCACTTTATCAAGAAGGAGAAAATGGGCACCCAAAAATGATGTCAGTAGGTCTACATTGCAGACTTATTGGCCGTCCCGGTAGAATTGAGTCCTTACGACGTTTTTTAGAATACATAGATATGCACGACCATGTTTGGTGTCCTCGTAGAATTGATATAGCCAACTTTTGGCATCAAAATTACCCTTGTGATACTGAAGAGTTGCTCAATAGACCAAGTTATATGAACAGAACAAAATTTCTTAAAAAATTTTCAGATATTTTTAGAGGTGCGCCTTGGCTTGCTGAGGCTACTTTTGAGCTAGAACTGGGCCCTGCCCACGATACTCTCTCTGGGCTCCACAATGCATTTTGTAGAGCGTTTCGTGCTTCCGAAAAAGACAAAAAACTTGCTTTATTGGCCGCACAACCCAATTTTATTGATGAACTTATGAACGAGGATCCAAAAAGTAAAATTAAAGGATCGCAAATAAATAGGTTTGATGATCTAAGCTCTAGTAATCAGGCGCTGTTGCTTGATCTCAAAGATCAATATCTATCAAAATTTGGCTTTCACATGGTTATCTCTGACATAAATATTAATAAAGTTGATATCATAGAAGTAATCAAAGAAAGACTTAAAAATGACAAAAAAACCGAGTTTTCCATTGCTTGTAGGGAAATCGAAAAAAAAGCACTTATAACTCTTGAAAAAATATTATGAGAGCAATTTATATGATAGAATTATTAGTTGAGGAGAATGAACTTGCATGGTTCTAAACAATTAAAATCTTACGCATTACCAACCGGAGGGCTACCCCCTCAAACCGAACGCTTTGCTGACCGTGCCATTTTTACTGATGCATATGCATTTATTCCAAAAACGGTAATGACTGATATTGTCACCAGTAACCTTCCTTTCTGGAATCAAACGCGACTGTGGGTATTGGCGCGTCCTTTAAGTGGCTTTTCAGAAACTTTTTCTCATTATTTGATGGAGGTCTGTTCAGGAGGTGGATCCACTCAACCAGATAGTGATGTGGAGGCCGAACATGTTATTTTTGTAGTAAACGGAAGTATTTCACTTGACATTGATAACAAACAAATTCCACTTACATCCGGTGGTTACGCTTTTATACCAGCTGGCAAAAAATGGTCGCTTCACAATACAGACTCTAAAAAAGCTGTTTTCCATTGGATCAGAAAGCGTTATCAACCTGTTGATGGCATTGAGCATCCAGACATCCTAATTACTTCAGACTCCGAGGTGACAGCAGAACCCATGCCCGGCACAGATGGGGTATGGGCGACTAGTCGTTTCGTTGACCCAAATGACATGCGGCACGACATGCTTGTAAATATTGTGACTTTTCAGCCTGGTGGAGTTATTCCATTTGCAGAGACTCACGTAATGGAACATGGACTTTATGTTTTAGAAGGCAAAGGTGTTTATTACCTAAACGGTGATTGGAAAGAGGTTGAAGCTGGAGATTATATGTGGTTACGAGCCTTTTGCCCACAGGCTTGTTATGCTGCCGGATCCACTCCATTTCGTTATTTGTTATATAAAGATGTTAATCGGCATATGAAGCTTACACAAAGTGGAATTAGAGCTTGAAATCGACAAAACAACAAATTCAGATTCAGCCCATATCTGATGAGGCTTTCTCAAAATTTGGTGATATTATTGCTTTAAAATCACAACCTGATTTCATAATTAATCAGGGCTTATGCGGGCGACACCATGACCTAGCTAACTTGACTTTTGCGGAGGGCGGACATTTAGGAATAAGCCTTTTTGACGCTCAACCAAGATCATTGCCATACAAACTAAACTTGATGGAGAGGCACCCTAAGGGCAGCCAGGCTTTCTTACCAATGCATGGGAAACCTTTTCTGGTGATTGTAGCTCCTGACTCTGAGGGTCATCCTGGACGTCCTCAGGCTTTTTTGACTGAACCACATACTGGTATAAATATTCATAAAAATATTTGGCATGGTGTACTTACACCTCTGAGTATGCCGGGGCTATTTGCTGTTATTGATCGAATAGGTAATGATACAAACTTGGAGGAATTTTGGTTTGATAAGCAATATACTATTGTTGAATAGCCAAGCTGCTTTTTTGAATTAAAAATCACCAATTTACAAATATTGGGTAAACTTTTGGACGTCAGTAAATTATAGATTTTTTGTCAGCCCTCCATGACTAACAATAAAATCTTCTACAACTTCAACCCCCTCTCTAGTCTTCATATTTGTAAATACATAAGGTCTGTCACCGCGCATACGTTTCGTATCACCTTTCATAATGCCAAGGTCTGCGCCAACCAAAGGAGCCAGATCCGTTTTATTAATGACTAATAAATCTGAACGTGTAATACCCGGACCGCCCTTGCGAGGAATTTTTTCCCCAGCAGATACATCAATGACATAAATCGTAATATCAACTAATTCTGGTGAAAACGTTGCCGCAAGGTTATCCCCACCAGACTCGATTAGAATTAAATCAAGATTTGAAAACTTTTCATTCATAGTATCGATAGCCGCAAGATTAATTGACGCATCCTCCCTGATTGCTGTATGCGGGCAACCTCCAGTCTCTACACCCATAATGCGTTCTTCTGGCAAAGCCCCAACTCGGGTCAAAATAAGTGCGTCCTCTTTTGTATAAATATCATTAGTAATTGCACAAATATTATAATCATCACGAAATGTTAGGCACAGTTTTTCCATTAGCGCAGTTTTACCTGAACCAACTGGGCCACCAATACCCACACGCATAGGGCCGTTCTCTGAATATATCATGATCTGAATAACCTTGTGTATTGTGTTTCGTGTTGCATTGAGGCTATGTCCGAAAGAAATGCAACACCCCCAATTTCTGATATCTCTGCAACGGAAGCTACTTTAGTAATTGACTCAATAACTTTTTCAAGTTTCACAATAATTTGTTGCCCAGCACTTTGTCCTAGCGGTATCAGACGCACCCCCGCTGATACTAGATTTGCTGCCGTTGCTTGAATAAATGCATGAAGTGCAAGTTTTTTATCTATACCGTGGCCACGAGCAGCCATCGCAACAATTATTGGGTATGAAACATTTGGTTTTAATGCCGCACAAATTTCTGCCGAATTATTCCATGCCCATGAATCAAGAATTGCTTTGACAAAGGCATTTCCCTGCGCTGTCGTCTCTAAGAATCGTTCTGAAGTTGGAGCCAATGCACAAGCCAAGTTGTTGAGTTCTAGCAATGATTTTTGATTCTCATTTGCATCGTAAGCATTCGAAAACAAAACGGCGTCTGACCACCCACTACCTACTTGAATAACGTCAGATAACCAATCAATAAGCGTGTCGCTATTGATGATTCGCCCATCTTCGACGGCCCACTCAATACCGTGTGAATATGCAAATGCGCCCACAGGAAAATTGGGTGATAGCCAGACCATCAATCGGTAAAGTGTTCTCTCATCCATGTTGATTACTTTCAGGACTATTTTCCATGCGATCGTGATTTTGATGATCGTAGGCTCCTAACTCCGGGTTGAAGGGCAAAATTACATTTTTTACTGAAGCACCCAGCCCCTTCAACATTTTTGCAATAACGTGATCCTCCCTGATTAATATTCGATCACTTTTAATATCGGCAGCCAAATGACGATTTCCAATATGCCACGCAATTCGAACAAGGTACTCTGCATTATTACAGCGGACCTCGATTAAAGGCTCTGCTGCTGCGACAACGGCAATCATCTGATTATCAGACAAGATCAATGCATCACCGTCATTAAGAACAGTTGGGTTTTTCAAATCAAGTAAGAACTCCAGACCACCAGTACCTGTCATGGTTATGCGTCGGCGGTACCGATCATCATATTTGAGAACGACATGGTCTACTGAAACGCCATCCCAGTCACCTTTACGCTTAACACCTAACGCACGTAGCATCTTCACCTCAAAACAAGAAATAGCGCTGCGCCAAGGGAAGTAAATCTGCAGGTTCACAGGTTAGTAAAACACCATCTGCCCGAACCTCATAAGTTTCTGGATTGACCTCCATTACCGGAGTTAGATCATTTAGCAACATTGATTTTTTTGAGATCCCACTACGGGTATTAGAGACGCCCAAAAGAATTTTATTAACTCCAAGATTTTCCTTTACGCCAGCACTTAGCGCTGCTTCTGAGACAAAAGTTACACTACTAGCTGTCATAGACTTACCAAATGAACCAAACATCGGACGATAATGTACTGGTTGAGGCGTTGGAATTGACGCATTTGGATCACCCATAGCTGCTGCCGCGATTGTGCCACCCAACAAAACCATATCTGGCTTCACACCAAAAAAAGCTGGCGACCATAGTACTAAATCAGCACGTTTTCCTGGCTCAATAGACCCTATGTGACGTGATATACCATGGGCTATAGCTGGATTAATCGTGTATTTAGCAATATAACGACGAACCCTAAAATTATCATTGTCGCCATTTTCCTCAGCCAACCGGCCACGCTGGCGCTTCATCTTATCAGCAGTCTGCCATGTACGAACGAGAACTTCGCCAACTCGACCCATTGCCTGACTATCGGAGGCAATTATAGAAAATGCACCCATATCATGAAGGATATCCTCAGCTGCTATAGTTTCGCGCCTAATTCGACTTTCGGCGAATGCAACGTCTTCAGGAATTTTGTTATCCAGATGATGACATACCATCAACATATCAAGGTGTTCATCAATGGTATTCACGGTGTAAGGTCGCGTTGGGTTGGTTGATGAGGGAATTACATTCTTCTCACCACAAACTTTAATAATGTCTGGTGCATGTCCTCCACCTGCACCCTCTGTATGGAATGCATGGATTGTGCGCCCTTTAAGAGCTTCAATTGTGTTTTCGACAAAACCTGACTCGTTCAGAGTATCTGTATGAATCATAACTTGAACATCCATCTCATCTGCAACACTCAAACAACAATCAATACTTGCAGGTGTAGTGCCCCAGTCTTCATGTAACTTGAGAGCACACGCACCACCGAGGATTTGCTCATACAATGCATCTGGCTGAGAAGCATTACCTTTTCCAGAGAAGGCTAAATTTACGGGAAATGAATCTGCTGCCTGGATCATGCGGCCAATGTGCCAAGGACCGGGCGTGCACGTTGTAGCATTAGTACCCGTAGACGGACCCGTGCCACCGCCAAGCATTGTTGTAACACCAGACATCAACGCTTCGTCAATTTGCTGAGGGCAAATCATATGAATATGCGAATCAAAACCACCTGCTGTTAGGATTTTACCTTCACACGCAATAACCTCTGTTCCAGGACCTATGGTTATGTCTATATTTGGTTGCGTGTCAGGGTTTCCTGCTTTGCCTATTGACATAATCAGCCCATCTTTTAAGCCAACATCAGCCTTAACAATTCCCCAATGATCAATGATCAGAGCGTTAGTGATGACTGTATCAACAGCACCTGCGGCACGTGTAGTTTGTGACTGCCCCATACCATCTCTTATGACCTTGCCACCACCAAATTTCACTTCCTCACCGTAAGTTGTGTAATCACGCTCTACTTCTACAAACAGCTCTGTATCCGCAAGCCTAAGTTTATCACCAACCGTTGGCCCAAACATATCCGCATAGGCGTTCTTAGAGATTTTAGTTGGCATCAAGCTTCCCCATAATTTTTTGATTAAAGCCGTAAACTTTGCGATCACCAAGTAGTGGTACTAAATTTACACTTCGTGTTTGCCCAGGCTCAAATCTCACAGCCGTACCAGCTGCAATATCAAGGCGCATGCCGCGGGCTTTTTTGCGATTAAATTTAAGGCCAGCGTTTGTCTCATAAAAATGGTAGTGACTCCCAACTTGAACTGGTCGATCTCCTGTATTTGCGACATCTATCGAGACTGTCTGCTGTCCTGCATTAAGTTCAATCTCACCATCAGCAGGTATAATTTCTCCTGGAATCATAATGTCCTCTCAACGAATAGGTTCATGAACGGTAACTAGCTTAGTTCCGTCTGGAAATGTTGCTTCAACCTGCACGTCATGAATCATTTCAGGTATTCCATCCATGACCTGGTCTCTTCCAATTACTGATGCACCAGCTGACATCAGTTCAGCAGCAGATTTACCATCGCGTGCCCCCTCTATGACAAAGTCTGTGATTAGTGCAATAGCCTCTGGATGATTTAATTTCACGCCACGTTCTAAACGGCGCCTCGCTACAATAGCTGCCATTGATACTAAGAGTTTGTCTTTCTCTCTTGGCGTAAGATTCATGATTTCCTCCTCAAAATATGCATTAAATTGACCAGACTCGTGGTAAATCGCAACCACCACGAAGGTTGACTAATAGCGGTGCAACAATAGATCGTAAGGCAGACCCATCTTTTGCTACTGCTCTAAAAACGAGTTTATCAGACCAAGAGCTGACACCTACCACACCTTCTTTCGAGGAAATACTCTTGGTAAACTTTTGAATGTCTTGCACCCGCTCATGAGCATCAGAGCTGATATAAAGAACCGTTGTCATTGCGTTAGCACCATTTAAAGTTGCAGCCTTGGATAAAATTTTTGATATATCTCCGTCTAGTCGCACAGCATCAGCATGGATCAAACGGTCATTGCGATAAACACGCCAGAAATCTGAAAAATAACCCTGTTCAATAACCTCCCCCATTGCAGTTCGACCAAAAACAACTGATTCATGAGCTAACAATGACGCCCCGTCAGAAAGCTTTATATCAAGCGAGCGTTTTAACCTAGAGCCATTAAACAAAATCGTTTCTTGTGGGAGCCACTCTAAACGACTATGCGCATTTGCTACTAGTTTTGTGTCGACAAGTGCCTCAGCTGCCAATGATCGGTATGCCCTCTCACTAGCCTGAGTAGTAAAAACAGCAGACGTCGATTCGTTAAGCCTACCCTCAAAAGACAAAGTGTCCCCACCCGTTAATCCACCGGCTGTATTGATGAGGACTGCCTCAGGAAAAAAATTTTTGGTTGTTTTAGGAAGACGCACTTTGAATGATCCAGATTGCATAAGCTCATCAAGAACTGTTCGGTGATTTCTTGCTTTAAAAGTACAACGTGCATTACCTTTTGTACGTTGATGTACAATCTTACCCACAGTTTCTTGAGTCTTAAAAAGTGTGTGCATTGCTATACATTTATCTCTTTAAAAACTGCTTTAAAGCCATTTATAACTTCATAGCAATTACTTATCGTTTTTATAAAATTAAATTTACAAATAACTTAAATTAAAGTCAGGAATGCAAATTACCAATTTAATAATAGCTTCTAAAAACCTCTGTTTCACCGTTCCTTTTGACAAGGTAAGTATCATAAGGGTCCTTTTGTTCACCCATTTCCATTCCAGGCGAACCAAGTGGCATATTTGGAACGCTAAGGCCCAAAGCCTTCGGTTTTTCGGTAAGAAGAGCTTTTATGTCTTCAGCATGGACATGACCCTCAATAAAGTAACTGTTAATAAAGGCTGTATGACAAGAAGTCATTTTTAGAGGAATATCATGTTGTCTTTTTATCTCTACTAGCTCCACATGGGTAACATTTTTTGCTTTCACAAAAAAACCTGCATTTCTGATATGGTCTATCCAACTGTTACAACATCCGCAAGTTGAAGTTTTGTAAACTACTATCTTTGGTAAACCCGCAAAAGCAGGTTTTATGAAACATGCAAAGGAAAAGAACCCAAATATAAAATCACGTCGTTTCAATTTAGTCTGCTCTATTGTTGAAAAGTAATTACCTTTTTGATTATTCCACAAAGCACTTAAGGAAGATTTTAATCTATTTTAGTTACATTTCTCAATCTTTTGAAGGGGCTCCTGAGCAATACTGTTCAACATTAAACCCACATTTTGCACACTAACCGTGGCCATGAACCCATATTACTTGTATAACTTTTGCAAACATGGGGCATCTATCCTCGTGGTTCTTATTATTTTTCGTAATGTGTATCCTGAGTGCTTATTATATAAACTCTCAAATGTAACAGTTATTTCACTTATTAACTGTAGCTGTCTCGTGAATTTCAATAGTTGATTAGGATAAAATTTTTATTTTTGCTAGACAAGAATAATGTATTGATAAAAATGAGTCTATTTACAGAAAATAGAGTCTAGGTTTCGACACAAAAAAATATGCATAGCATTCTTGTTAAACAAAAAAATTTGAGAGAATATAATGAGTAAAACTCTAGTAAAATTTTTGACCTCCTCTATATCAGCTCTGACAAACATACAAAGTCCTGAACGTGCAGAGAGAAATCGACTCATTTTACGTGAAAAGCTCACAGAACGTCATTCAATTAAAACCAAGAGAGGTTCAATTATACTAGTCTGCAATAATCGCAGAGAGGTTCATTATGCACACCATTTCTTGGAGCATGAACCATCTACGATTAATTGGATAGACAACTTTAAAGGGCCTTGCACATTTTGGGATATTGGAGCTAACACAGGAATATACTCGCTTTATGCAGCATTAAGAGGAGATGTAAGTGTCTATGCCTATGAACCGGGTGCATCGTCTCATTCTGCTCTATACACCAACATTCACGCTAATTCTCTTGATAAAAAAATTGTCGGCTTATGTATGGGTTTCTTCAACAAAAGCAAACTAGAGAAACTTTATCTGAGTTCAACAGAGGCCGGCGCTGCCATGCATAATTTTGGTGATTTGGGATCAACGCCTAGTAAAGAAAATGTCTACAGAAATTTGGAGACTGTTCTTAGCTTTTCTATCGATGATTTTCGCAAAATTTTTCAATTACCTGCTCCAACGTATTTAAAAATAGATGTGGATGGAGCCGAAGAAGAAATATTGTACGGAGCCACAGAAACACTTAAAGACAAAAACGTTCATTCAATTCTAGTAGAAATGATAGACCGTGATGCTGCAAATAGCCAGCGTATGAGTGGTTTTTTAAAAAATTATGGTTTAGTAGAGCAAAAGAAACTTAGCGCTGACGGTAACGTAATCTTCAGTCGTTGTTAACACCAACTAGCGAAATCCAGAAAATGATAGCATTTAAGTCCTCATTCACATAAGTGAGAATATTGAGCGAATGTGGAAAAAAGAACATATGAAAGAAGTTTTTCTCTACTCCTTAAAACATTTTCTCATTATAATTTGAGAAGAGATGGGAAAGTACATGCACAAACCTGAATCACATAAAAGAAACAAGGTATTTATTTACTGGGTTGAAATCGTGGGCACATGCAACTTGCGTTGCCCTACATGTGCAACTGGAAATTTTCTTGATACAGAATTCAACTCAGGTCCCAATCCGACTGGGTTTATGAAACTCTCCCTATTCAAGCAAATATTAGAAAAAATTAAATCTGATGACGTTTCCGACCGTACTGAAGTCCATCTTCATACTTGGGGTGAGCCTTTGCTGAACCCAAAAGTAGCTGAATTTATTACTTTGACAAAGGAAGCTGGATATGTTTGTGGCGTTTCTAGTAACCTTAATTTAGATAAAAATCTTAAAGAAGTTATTAAGGCTGATCCACAAATGTTCCGTGTCTCCGTTTCAGGATATTATCAGGAAAACTATTCTAAAACCCACAAACGTGGAGACATCAAGGTAGTCAAAGCCAACATGTATCGTCTTCGACACTTGATTGATCAGTATAAAAGTAAAACTGAAGTACAAGTTCTCTATCACGTTTACAAACACAATGCCGGTGATGACTTGTTGATGATGATGAAGCTATGCGACGAGTTAAAGTTTACTCTGGATCCAGTCTGGGCCTTTTATACCCCTCTTGAAAAATCTCTGGCATACATTAATGGAAAAGCAACTGACGCAGATTTAGAAACAATCAGCATGCTAGCTGTTGACCCATTCAAAGCAACCCAAGCAGCACTTCCTTTTAAGGATCAGGACTGTGATTTGCGCAAAACACATATGACTATAAACATCGACGGCTCAGTACAACTTTGTAATTACACTTATGATAATGCCTACGTTGTTGCTCCAAGTTTTGTTGATATACCGCACATGGATTTACAGCACATGCGATATTCTAATGACATGTGCAGCATCTGTATGGAAAATGCACAACATGTTTATCCAACATATCTTGTTGGTGAAGGAATGGATAAGATTGGCGAAGCAGCCCTTTTCGAGAATAATGCCAAATTTGTTTTTAAACAGCATTCCGAGCCTCGTTTAGCTCTAAGAAAAGGCAATATGATTGAGGCAATTGAACTTCCCCGTTATCCTGGTCCTAAGGTTAAGCAAAACAGGGGACTGCGCAAGATTAAAAATTTGTTTCTTGGCAAAACGTAGAAAAACTCGGTGTTTTTGATCATACCTTAAATCTAACTCGTTGAATTTGTTTAAAAAATAAAGGTCTATCTAGCTTCAAACCAACAATATGGCTTCCAATAAAACACCCTCAGGGCAAATAATAGTCTTGATTAAAGAAAGTTTAGATTGACTGCGCCTGAATTAAACATTCTGATTTTTCAAAGGCGAGTAGAGTCTTAAATACATCAAACCATGACTTTCCAATAAACTTATAGCAATGACTGGATCGAGACGCCCGCCTGTAGGCCAATATTGATGAGGGTCTCGGCGTTTGACATCTTCAAACTCTGGAGATTTAACCCATGCTTGAACAGAACGCTTACTTACACCATACAAATCAGCAATCTTCTTTACTGGCTCTTGGTCCTTAATAAGCCCATGCTCAACGCAATAAATGTAAAATACTGCATCCTCAATTAGTTTTTTTTGATGAGCTGTTTTCTTCAGTCTTTGTCGATTGGTTGTTTGTGGTTCTAGAAACTTGCTTCTACTGCCACTTAGCACATCTTTAAACGCATATTGCAGCCAGTCCAGCATGTCAGGATCGATTTGCCTCCCTTCAGAGTCAGACCCAAGCCAAGCATTATGATCATCAACCGCCTCACAAAAACCTTCTTGCACTTTTTGGATTAGATGAGGGTCATCATATTCCAATGTGTCTCGCATTATACCCATTGCCCAATTCCATTTCTTAGTTCCTCGAAAATATGGGTTATCATCAGGTTTATTTGTCATTACGACCTCATTACATATTAAATTGACACTCGAATAGTTATACTTTTTGGTATGCCTCAAAAAATAATTGGATGTAGTCATTTAGTCTTTTTATTTGTGTTTTCAACTATAGCTAATATTAATTACAAATTCTTGATTGGCCGGAACTGGTAAATTAGTTACTGATGAAATGCAAAACTGCAATTTGCATCTGTATACTCAGGGTTGATTTTCCAAGTTAAGTACGCATATCATCTAATGTAGATAATATAAAAATTCTTGATGATAAAATTAAAAGTCGGCATTGGAAGCGGAAACTAGTACAACTCAATTAGAACGTTTTAGGAATAGAAAAACTCGCAAAAATAGCATCTCGCAAAAAAAGAAAAGCTGTGGTTGCTGCTAATTCAAAATCCTTTAACTAAGATCTGAAGGGTGTAGTTATGGAAACAACTATTGCTAAGCTCATTAAAGTCACAGAAAAATGTCTCCTCGTAATTATTGCCATCCTTACACTATTGGCTACCTGTGAGGAGGTTGCAGAGATTTATAAAAAAATGTCTGTACAGCTTGCTGATCTTCTATTGCTATTCATTTATACTGAGGTACTTGGAATGATTGGCATATTTTTTGTTAGCAATAAGATTCCAATCACACTACCAATTTTCATTGCAATGACAGCTATTGCACGTTTGATAATTCTACAAGGCAAAGATATGGACATGTCTTTTCTACTTTTTGAAGCTGGAGCTATCTTAATACTCGCAATTGCGGTTTTGACAGTTCGATATAAACCAATAAAAACTTATAGTTACCAAACTGACGACAGTGATAAAACTAAGTATGAAGAAGTGAAAAAAAATTAGGGTGTGCTTTCTGTTCAAAATCTAACTTAAAATTAAATTCAAAACACACTCAGAGGCAACGAGTTTAGACATTAAGCCCTCTTACAACTTCAACATATTCTTATTTTTGTAAAGTCATGGATGCTTACTTATGACTAAATCTCAGCATAATAGATGGATGACTATCATTAATGGAAATCACCTAATCTTCCGTAAAAGTAATGATCTGGAAGGATTAGCAGGAAAATATGATGTACTGGAGTTTGAGAGACACCAATATACACCTTACCAGATAAATAAAGTATCAAAGCTAATCAGATTAAATTTAACTCACGATCTCCTCTCTGAAGAGATAAAAAATAAATATCCTATTAATCACCCTCGTTGGAAAAACCCTTTCTTTGGTTTTTGTGTACCGGCTACTTTTGTCTTGTTGTATTTGATAGATACAAACAACCTAGAGCCAATGAGAGGAGTGGATTCAGAAGGTGAAGGCCACTGGTGGTTAAGAGATAAACTCTCACAAAAAATATATGACCTTACTTTTGATCAGTTTGAGAATTGCAAAAAACGACAGAGTGTTTATAAAACTGGAATACCAAGCGGGTATTTCGGATCGGGTGAGATGCCAGACTCAAAGTTTTTTTCCTTAATCCAAAAAATCCAACCAAATTCAAAACGATGGACTACAGATTTACTTTCTATATATAGAGATTTTGGCTTTAAGACCAAACTCAAGGTAATGGAAAGACAAAATAAAAATGCCTGATTTTAGAATAATTTAAAACCCCTTTAATGAATGCCTGTCTTACTGAAAAAAAAACTATGACTTGGAATTGTAAAAAAACATGGATAGTCGCTTCAAAAAATACATTGTGGTGTCTTTTAGGTTGCTCAATTGGCGACTTTGGGACAATCGCTTACTTTCAATTTATGGGAATTATTTGGCCAGTCTTTGCAATAATGATACTCGCAATGGCAAATGGCTTAATTACTTCAATTCTTTTGGAAACTTTTATTTTAAGCAAACAAATGGGTTTAAGGAACGCTTTTAAAACAGCAACTGGGATGTCCTTCATTTCAATGGTTGCAATGGAAACTGCCATGAATTTGACAGACGTAATTTTTACTGGTGGGGCAGTTTTGACGTGGTGGGTCATTCCAATCATGTTGATTGTTGGTTTTGTAACTCCTCTTCCATACAATTATTGGCGACTCCAAGTCCTTGGGAAAAGTTGCCATTAATTAATAGAAAGGGTTTGTCATCAAGTGACTTTGAACAAAACGAGAAAAAGTCTTAACATAATGTAGAAAGAACTCGAAGATTTTTGATGAACATTGAAAGATAAAACTTAATTCGGTGCACTTGCAATGTTACAACCAATGAATGCAAATCACTCCGAATATCATTACAAACAATATTTTTAGATACCAATCTATATAAATGCAAAGAAACAACGTGCGATATATATTCTATATAATGTTCATTATTGTTTGGGCACTTTGGCTAATAAATTGAAGAGCGGTTAAAAGATAGAGCGCATTTTGCGCCTCTCATACTCTTAACCTTTGATCAATGAACAAGTGCTTTACGATGTAAAATTTGTAATCTAGTCTTTCCATCTGAGTTAGGCAAGTTGAGTCATGTCATTAGCATCTCACAATCAAA
>MDSZ01027406.1_pt1 | contig 23705 bp, 32 predicted proteins | sample 811201 | NCBI WGS metagenome assembly MDSZ01 (sample SAMN05326647, study PRJNA326480) | marine metagenome | isolation source: seawater | place: Indian Ocean: North | collected 2010
AATATGAACCATTAGACTGGGAATCACCAGGCTCAGGCACAATGATGGAACAAGTTGTTAACTACGTTTGCAACTAATGAAGAGATATTTTCTTTTCTTAACAATATTTGCCTTATTTTTCTCTAGCGAAGCAAAAGCTAATCAATGGGTTCTTTCTTCTACAGCGAGCGATGGAGGTATGAATATGTACTTAGACCCTGAATCGCTAAGAGAATTTGATGGCTATATTTATGTATGGAAACTACTTGACTTTGTTGAGCCACTTGATGATGGCACTATGTCAGTAAAAATGTACTCCAAAATAAATTGTTCCAGCAAAATGTACCAAGACCTAAATATTATTTTCTATCCAGAAGATATGGCCAAAGGAACACCAAACTATAGAGAATATGAACCTTTAGATTGGGTAGAAGCAACATCAGGCAGTATAGTAGGCTTTCTTGTGGAAAGCGTCTGTGACTTATGAGGAGATGTTTTGCCTTACCAGCTTTGCTGATTATCTTTAGCATAAATGTTTCAGCTGACACCTATCTACAATGTAATTTTGGTGAAAAAGATATATTCAATGATTACTGGGAAGAAGAAAAGAAGCATCCTTCTATCTCGGACCTAGAACTTCCAGAGCATCTTTATACCATTGACTTAATTTTGTCTGATGAACAGGCAGGTTCAACGGTAATTAGACACCTTATGGTAGATGATACAGGGGGCTTTAAGGCCGTGTCAGACTCCATTGTCGTTGAAAATGAAGACTGGCAAGATGAGACTGTTGTATTAGAGTGGATCTATCTATACATACTGAACAATACCATGACAATTAATAGAATAGATCTATCTTTTGCACTTAATATGGCTAATGATGCTTTTGATCTAAACGACAATTTTCCTGGTGAGTGCATAATATTGAGCGCCGCAGCTTTCCAAGACAGACAAACGAACATTGCGGAACTTGTTGAGATTACTGAAGAAAGGACTGCAGAAAGACAGGCAGAGGCACAATCAGAGCTTGAGAACAAAAGACAATTCTAATGCAAAAATATTTAACATTTATCCTGCTCTTTTCATGGCTAGCCCATACGGAAGAATGGGAGTATATAATCTCCACAGCAGATGGAAATGCTGATTATTACGTTGATACTGATGCCATCAGAGAGGTTGATGGATTAATTTATTTTTGGTGGAAAGAAAATATCAGTGATGTAGGCGAATCACAACTAATTCAAGTGAAAGCAGATTGCGTAAGCTATAAAACGAAAATCGTAAGCTTTACCACTTACCCAGAACTTGAACTCAGGGGTGATCCGAACATAGTAGATGTCGATCAATATAATCTACCCTGGCTGCCTGCACCACCAGGAAGTGTAAATGAAACTATGCTTAACTATGCATGCGCTACTCGTAATAAATAAAGCAAATTTAATTATTTTATTAAGTGAATATTAGAAAGTTTCATAAGTATATAAGCCTTGCTGTTTCATTACAGTTGTTGCTCTGGACAATATCAGGGATCTATTTTTCTTTTAATAAAATTGAGAATGTTAGAGGCGAGCAGTATTACAAGCCAGAACAAATTCAAGAAAACGACACTTCTATAAATCAAGAGAAAATCTCACATGAATCGGCATTTGCAATTATCGAAGATAAAACTATTTTAATTCCAGTTAGCATTGAGCTTATCAAGGAAGCTAAATCGGGCTCAGAATACCGAGGGCGTGAGCTACCTTTGTATAAAGTAATAACAAACAATGCTAATAACGAAGAAATTAATGTTTATATAGATCCATACACTGCAGAAATTGTCGCTATTAGGTCACAACAATGGCGGATATGGGATCTTATGTGGGGATTTCACATAATGGATTGGGTTGAAAGAGATAATATGAGCAACATTTTATTAAAGTTATTCTCATTTTTTGCTCTTTTAACAGCACTTACTGGTATAATTTTGTTTTTTCGAAAAAAATGAAATTTTTCCTAACATTTATTTTTTGTATTTCACTTTCCCTGCTTTCAAAGGACCAAGAAGACCATATGCCTATGGAAATGGATCACACTATGAACCATGCAATGAAACATCATTCCACACCTATAGGCGTTACTGGAAATATGCACCACATGGGATGGATGTTTGCGATTAAACAAGGATCGATGTCCATGAGTGGAAACATACTAGAAGGGGAATCTATCTCTGTTCAAGATATTCTGCAGAGACCCAATCAAGTTGCGATTTCTCCTAATAATCTTTCTGTAATTCCCAAAGAAATGGATATGAATATGACAATGATTGAGGCAATGTATGCCCCATCAAAAGACTTAACCTTCATGATTATGGGAACATATCTATCTAAAGACATGTCGCTTGAAACATACTCGACAATGATGGATAGAGATTTAATTGGAAACTTTAATACATCTACAGGCGATCTATCAGACGTTACAATTAGCGCATTATTTACAATTGGAAATTTTGATAATTCAAAATGGCACGGTGAAATATCATTGCAGCAATCTATAGGTTCAAATAATCATAGAGGTGAGGTGCTTACTCCTATGGGTTCCTATATGAATATGGTTTTACCTTATGCAATGCAAACAAGTGATAAAGCAACTAGGCTGGTTCTAGGAGTTACAAATACAAAAAGCATTAATGATAAAACCACATTTTCCAATCAAATAAGATACAAGAAAACAATAAGTGAAAAAGACTGGTCTTATGGAGACCAAATTGAGTTAAATTCATGGCTTCAATATCAATACAGACCTAATCTTTCTCTTTCAACACGAATAAAATTCACTAATCAAGATAGCATTTTCGGATTAAACTCTATGATTGTTGCTCCAGTGCAAACAGCAAATCCAAAAAACTATGGTGGTAATGAATTGCACCTAGGTTTAGGCGCAAACTATAAAATAGATTTATTCTCTAATGAAAGTGAGAAAATTGCTATTGAGTTATTGTTTCCACTGATTCAGGACAAGAATAACTTGCAGATGAAAACAAATTATCAGCTTATTCTTGGTTATCAAAGAAGCTTTTAATTGTGACATCATATCTTATTCTTTTTGCAGCAATCTTATTTGAAGTAATTGGTACAATGCTCTTGCCTGCTTCAAATAATTTTACAAAACTATTTCCCACTCTAGCCTTATTAGTGTCTTATATAATTTCGATTTATTTTTTAGCTTTAGTGTCACAAAAACTACCACTTTCAATAGTCTATGCATCATGGGCAGGGCTAGGAGTTTTTTCAGTCGCTCTTTTAAGCTATTTTTTTTATAAACAAACTCTAAATTTACCAATGATTTTTGGCTTGTTCCTAATCGTAGTTGGGGTTACCATCGTTAATATATACAAAACATAATCCTAGGAGGATAAATGGAAATTTATATTTTAATGGCATCATTGTTGGCTTTATTTCAAATCTGGCTCATACCGATGATTATTAATATAAATAATTTTTCTTGGATGCTTACGTCCAGGGATGAGTCGTTAGAAGAATCGGTCTTACTCCAAAGAGCTAATCGGGCTGCTAAAAATTTGCAGGAGAGTTTGCCAGTTTTTTTGGCACTAGTTTTAGCTGCAATGGCTACCACTACCGATGTATCTCTTTATGCATGCTGGTGGCTAGGCTTGAGAGTAGCACATGGGATCATTTATCTAACAGGAATGCCTTACTTGAGGACACTTGCATTTCTAGGATCAATTTATTGTCTAATTATGATGGGAGTTAAATTACTATGAAAAAAATACTTATATTTTTTACAGTCTTTTCTTTAACAAGCAATGCTGGTGAAGTAAATTCATGGGAATGCTACAAGTATGAAGGTGCAAAAATTGTTGGCCAAGATGGAGAGTACCTCGGTGAACTAGGACCAAGCTGGAATAGGGACTCAATTTATAATTCTAGTTCAGAGTATTCAAGCACATGGTCCAGAAACAGTATTTTTAATACTAGTTCTCCATATGGGAATTCTTATTCAAGCACATCAGCCTTTAATGATTCGGCATCAGCACCACCAAAAATTATCACAGAAGATGGTGACGAAAAATATCTTTCAGTAGGACCTTCTTGGGACTCTGATAGGCTAAGCCCCTATGATTTCAAGTACACATGTGATTGGGATTAAATTATAAATATGAAAAAAATTATTTTATTAGTCGCCTTATTTGTTATTTCAGGTTGCCAAGTATCAAATCTTGTTAATTTTAATCCATCAAAATTAACTCCTGAATATGCTTGCATTTTAAATGCCACTTATGCTGAAAATAATGAAAAAGTACCAAGCGATATAACAAAATATTTAGAAGTGGAAAATATAAAATGTGATGGAAGCGCAGTTAAGGAAGAAGATGAAGAACCTAAACTGGAGATAGTAACAATAATTAAGCCTTCACAAACAGAAGAAAAAACACAAGAATCGAATGATGAAGATGAGGATGAAGACTTCTTTCTGATTAAAAAACCTAGAATTAAATAGCCATGAAGATTGGCGTTCCAAAAGAAATTAAAAATAATGAATGTAGAGTAGGACTTACACCAGATTCTGTAGGTGAGCTCTCGTCTGAGAATCAGGTTTATGTAGAAAAAGATGCAGGACGTGCTATCGGTTTTACCAATGAAATGTATGAATCCCAAGGTGCACAAATATTAGATTGTGCATCTGAAGTTTTTGAAAGTGCAGAATTAATAGTAAAAGTAAAAGAGCCATTGCCTGAAGAAAATAAGTTTTTATCATCAAAGCACACTCTTTTTACTTATTTACATCTGGCGGGAAACAAACAAAACGCCAAAGAGCTTATTTCTACTGGAGTTAAGGGAGTAGCATATGAAACAGTAACAGCAGAAGATGGAAGTCTTCCTCTTCTAGCGCCTATGAGCAAAATTGCTGGACGAATAAGCTTAGTAGTCGGCCAGTATTTTCTTCTCAAACCAAACAAAGGCATTGGCACATTATTTGGTGATTTCGAAAATATTCCAGCTCGGGAGGTATCAGTTGTTGGCGCTGGTGTTGCTGGCAAAGAAGCAATTAAAAAAGGCTTAGACTCAGGTGCTCATGTAAACGTGCTAGATATTTCAGAGGAAAAATTAAAAGATATAAAAAACAGCTTTGGTAGTGATAAAATTTCATATATAAATTCAACCCCAGCCAATATTGAAGAGGTTATCAGCAAATCTGATCTTGTTGTAGGGTCTGTATATGTTGTAGGCAAAGAAGCCCCAAAAGTTATCACAAGAAAGATGCTCAAAGCCATGAAGCCAGGGAGTGTCCTAGTTGATATCTCAATTGATCAAGGAGGCTGCATTGAAACAAGCAAACCAACCACTCACGATAAACCTGTATTTATAGAAGAAGGAGTTGTCCATTATTGTGTAACGAACATGCCAGGAGCTGTACCAATAACAGCCTCATTAGCTTTGAACCAAGCAACATTGCCCTTTGTAAAAAAGATAGCCGCATTAGGCTTAGAAGATGCTTGTGCTTTAGATGCTCATCTTGCAAATGGGCTTAATATGGCAAATGGCGAAATCAAGCACCTTTCCGTAGAGTCTGCTCTAAATGATTAGGTCCTGCTGGAAAATTAGAACTTAATTATATGTGTAATATTTCTAAATCTGTTTATAGTTGTCTTTTGGCAGGTTAAACCTAGATAGAACTTAGGTGTGAAATAGCAAGTGAATGCGAGTAAATAACTTATATTGATGAACAAATATATTTTTTATATCCCATTGTCATTGACAGGTTTGTTTTTTACCTTTTATTTCTTATTAGCTTCATTACCCAATTTCTTATCAGTTGATCCAGGGTATGCAATCGGAGATATATCAAGATGGTGTGAAAGAATAAGTGGTGGATTTTTTAGAGAACCTGCCAATGCTCTGAGCAATATCGGTTTTATGATAACAGGCCTATACATGTTTTGGATTCTGGCTAATGAAAAGAAATTTGAAGGAAGCAGATTTCATGGGCCAACACTCACAGCATTAACATATGCAGGAGCAGCTTTTTTTCTTGGGCCTGGATCATTACTTATGCATGGCACTCATACAGAATGGGGCCAATGGGCAGATTGGCTTAGTATGATAATGTGGATCTCTATTCCATGGCTAGTAAATATTTTTACTATAAATAACTGGCGTGAATCTTTGTTCGTTAAAACATACTTAATAGTTATAGGCTTATATGGTTTGTTAAGCTGGTTCTTGGACACAGATCTTGGTATTAACTTTAATTTCTGGTTCCTATCCATATCTTTATGGACTATCACTGAAGTCTTACAAACTTTTTATAGCAAACCTTTAAGGCTGCTCTCAGGATTTGTTGGTATTGCTGTATTGGCAGTTTTTGGTAAATTTCCTAGCGAGATTATTTCGAATTTTTCAGAGTACTGGTGGGTGATTTTATTTTGGGTGCCGGCACTATTTATTAATGAAAAACATAATTCAAATAAAAAATATTTTCCCTGGTATTGGCTAGGAATACTCTTTTACATTAGTGCTTGGATTATTTGGCTACAAGGCTATCCTGAAAAACCTTACTGCAATCCTGATTCTATTTTTCAACCCCATGCAATTTGGCACATTCTTTCATCTTGCGCGACACTCTCTTTTTTCTTTTTCTTCCGAACCGCTACAACAAAATAATTTAGCTATTAATTTAATCCTTGAATAGATAAAATTGAATAAATGATCAGACAGCTTGGGATAGGTTTTGCATACTTATGTATTTATACAACCCCTCTTCAAATATTTTTCTTTATCTGGATATTAATTACTGTTTTTCAGACTGATTATGGAATATTAACTCTCAGCACCAAGACTTTTTTATTGGACAAGCTTCAATTTTTTCATGACTGGATATATTCATGGTTTTGGAATGATTGGCTTAATTTTTGGTACCAATTTCCAGCACTAATTATGGTTACAATTAAAGCAGTATTTAATACATGGTTGGGCTTTTGGATTCTTAAGAAACTAAAGCAATAAATAGCAACATATTATTTAATTATTTGATATCCTTTATGAATTCCTAGTACAACTTAATAAAAGTTTAAGAAAAATGTTACCAGAAATACTAAAAGACAGCTTATCAGTTCCAGTAGTTGGGGCCCCTCTTTTTATTATTTCCAGGCCTAATTTAGTTATTGCCCAGTGTAAAGCAGGAGTAGTAGGCTCATTTCCAGCATTAAATGCTAGGCCGCAAGAGTTGCTTTCAGATTGGATTAAAGAAATAAAAGATGAATTGGGGCAATATCAAGAAGAAAACCCTGAAAAAAAAGTTGCTCCATTTGCAGTTAATCAAATTTGCCACTTATCTAACGATAGACTCTTTAAAGATGTTGAGACATGTGTCAAACATGAAGCACCAATAATTATTACCTCATTAAGACCGCCGGAAGATTTAGTAAAAGCTGCCCATTCATATGGAGGACTAGTATTTCATGATGTTATAAGTACAAGACATGCTGAAAAGGCAGTTGAGCAAGGAGTGGATGGATTAATTTTAGTTTGTGCTGGAGCTGGTGGACATGCTGGAGCTTTATCACCCTTTGCCTTATTGAGAGAAACAAGAGAATGGTATAACGGGACGATACTTTTATCTGGCTCAATATCAGATGGCCATTCAGTAGCTAGTGCATTAGCTATGGGAGCGGATCTAGCTTACATAGGAACAAGCTTCATAGCTACAAAAGAATCTGAAGCAGATGATAACTATAAAAAAATGCTAATTGAATCGTCAGCCAAAGATATTGTTTACACAAATTATTTTAGTGGAGTGCATGGTAATTATTTAAGTCCTTCAGTGGAAAAAGCAGGGATGGACCCTCGAAATTTACCCGAAGCAGATAAAACAAAAATGAATTTTAATTCTGGAGGAAATGCATCAGCAAAAGTTTGGAAAGATATTTATGGTTCAGGGCAAGGAATAAATGCAATAAAGAAAACAGTTAGTGTAGAAGATTTAGTTCAAAAAATTTTATCAGAATTTAAGACTGCTAAAGAGGAATTCGCCAAAAAAATACAAAGCTTTTAAACCTTTTGTAATTCATTTAAGTATAATATTTTTGTGGACGTAGCAGCATTCGTATTATCTATTTTTGCTCTAATATTTGCTTTAATTGGTGTCGGCCTAGCAATGAGAGCTCTTTATATTATTGGCATTAATGCGGGATTAGATAAAAAATTTGATTCAAAAACAAATACGATAAAAACAAAACCAAAACAAGAGATTAAGGCGCCAATAAGAACTGATGGCAACAAAATTATTTATAACGATGATCCATTAGTATATGTAATTGAAGATTTCATTACAGATGAAGAGTGCCAACATTTTGTAAATGCCTCTGATAGCAAATTAGAAAGAGCTAAAACAATAGGTGGGAAAGATGGTATTTATCACGAAAACAGGACAGGAAGTAACTGTTGGATTGCTCATAATCATTCTGAGGTTACTACCAATTTAGGCCAAAGAATTGCTGATCTTGTTGGATTCCCGCTAAAAAACGCAGAATCTTTTCAAGTTGTGTACTACACCGGGGGCACTCAATACAATGATCATCACGATGCTTTTAATCATGAAACAGAAGAAGGGAAGAAACATCTTGAGAGAGGCGGACAGAGAATATTTACTGCATTAGGTTACTTGAATGATGTAGAAGAAGGGGGCTCAACAGAATTTAAGGATCTAAATATTTCAATAAAACCAAAAAAAGGCTCTTTGTTGGTTTGGAAGAATGTTCTTTCAGGCACAACCAAAGTTCACCCAGAGTCCCTACATGCAGGAAGACCAGTTACAAAGGGAGAAAAGTATGCTTTTAATCTTTGGTTTAGAGAAAATAAGTTTGTCTAATAGATGGACGTATCTTTTATTCTTGATGACTTAAATGATGCTCAAAGAGAAGCGGTAACTTCTGAGTCAAAAAAGCTCTTAGTTCTTGCTGGCGCTGGCTCAGGTAAAACAAAAGTTTTAGTTCATAGAATCGCATGGCTTATTAAAGCATTAGCAAGTTCAACTCACAGCATTTTAGCGGTCACATTTACAAATAAAGCAGCTAGTGAAATGACAGGAAGAATTGAAAGTATTTTAGAACAGCCTATTCCCGAAATGTGGTGTGGAACTTTCCACTCAATATCGAACAGGATATTGCGCCGTCACTTTAAAGAAGCTGGTCTTGAAAAAGAATTTGCAATACTAGATAGCGATGATCAGCTCAGAATAATAAAAAGAATTTTAAAAGAACTAGATGTTGATGAAGATCAATGGCAGCCTGAAAAAGTTAGATGGCAAATTAACACCTGGAAGGATGAAGCTTTAAGATCTAAAGATGTAGATGATCAAGGCGATTTCAATATCGAAATGCTAAAACGTATTTACATACATTATGAGAATTATATGGCAAAAGAAAATTTACTGGATTTTGCTGAATTAATTTTAAAATCTTATGAGCTTATTAAAACCAACAAAACAATCAAAGAACTCTATCGAAAGAAATTTAGACATGTATTAATCGATGAATTTCAAGACACCAATTCACTCCAGTTTAAATGGATAAAAAACCTGATTGACCCAACAACCACTATCGCAGCTGTAGGTGATGATGATCAGTCCATTTATGGATGGAGAGGAGCAAAGATCGAGAATATAAATAAGTTTGCTAAAGAGAAAGGCACACAGATTGTAAGACTTGAACAAAATTACAGATCTACAGCAAATATCTTAAATGCTGCTAATGCTGTTATAGGAAAAAACTCAAATAGATTAGGAAAAAAGCTTTGGACCAAGGGCAATGAAGGAGACAAGATAGAAGTTTTTGAAGCATACAATGAAAATGAAGAAGCGAATTTCATCTCTGAAAATGCCCACAGTATTTTTGATGCAGGAGATCATTACAAAGATATGGCTGTGTTGTATAGATCAAATGCTCAATCCAGAACAGTTGAAGAAGCTCTACTAAGACAGAACATTCCATATGTCATATATGGAGGAGTTAGGTTCTATGAGAGGCTAGAGATAAAGAATGTATTGAGTTATTTAAGAATAATTTTAAACAGCAGTGACAATAATGCATTTGAAAGAGCAATTGGGGTGCCGTCTAGAGGCGTTGGCGAAAAAACTTTATTTAATATAAGAAACTATGCACAAGAGTTTGATTTGTCATTAAGTCAAGCGGCTAAACAAATGATTACTAAAGAAATTATCAAAGGCAAAGCAGGACAATCAATTTCTGACTTTATTAATCTAATTGAGAGCTCAGGTGAGCAAATCAATGACATGTCATCAGATCAATTTGTTGAAATGGTTATTAATCAAAGTGGTTTAATAGACCATCATATGAAAGAGCCGGGGGAAAAAGGACGCATTAGAGTAGAAAATATTAATGAGCTTATTTCAGCAGTCAAATCTTTTGAAGCATTAAACAAGCATGAAGATATGTCAGAGTACGGATCATATATCTCAGCTTTTTTAAGCTCAGTATCATTAGATATGGGAGAAACACAAGCTTCTAAATCCGACGATGCAGTTCAGCTAATGACGATACATTCAGCTAAAGGGCTAGAGTTTAAATATGTATTTATGATTGGCATGGAGGAATCCTTATTTCCACATTCCCGCTCTATAGAGAACATTAATGAGCTAGAAGAGGAAAGAAGGCTTTGTTATGTCGGGATAACAAGAGCTAGGCAAAAGCTGTATTTGACTTACACTGAGTTTAGAAGACTTTATGGCCAAGATTCTTATAACCCACCATCTAGATTTATCAATGAAATTCCAAATGAGCATCTTAACTTCGTAAGACCAAAACAATCTTATAGATCAAGCTTTTTTGGTACAGTATCATCACAGATTTCTGACACAGAACACCCCTTTAAGCTAGGAGAGATTGTAAAACATAAAGTTTTTGGCGAAGGTGTTGTGCTAAGCATTGAAGGACAAGGTGATGCATCAAGGATGCAGATTAATTTTAATACAGCAGGAACTAAATGGCTGGTAACAGCTTATGCAAATCTAGAAAAAATTTAATGGAATTGAAAATTGAACATAAAGGCTTAGTTGACTATGAGCCTTGTATTAAAGAAATGAAACAGCTTATAGAATCTCAACCTAAATACCATTCAATTTGGGTCTTAGAGCATAAACCAGTCTTTACAATTGGTATCAGTGAGAAAGGAATTAAGGAAAATAAGGAATCATTTCCACCATTAATTAAGACAGACAGAGGTGGAAAGACCACTTATCATGGTCCAGGACAAAACATTTTTTATTTTATGCTGAGTTTAAAAGACGTGCCTTTTAAACCAACTGACCTAACAAAAAACATTTTAGTAAAAACTTCTGAAGTTCTAAATGGTTATGGGTTAAAAAATGAAATTAACCTTAAAGATCCTGGTATATATATAGAACACAAAAAATTAGCCTCAGTTGGTATGAGAATAAGAAGAAATTATTCCTATCATGGCCTGAGCATAAATTTTGATACAGATTTAACTACATTTAACTCGATAAAGCCTTGCGGATTAGATGTTCAGGCTTGTAATCTATCAGATTATATAGATATTAATGTTAATAAACTTATATCTAACTTGATAGATAGGTATAAAGAGCTTATAACAAAGAAATGAGAGATATTATTCCAACAGTTAAGATAACCAATCATGCCGGAGTGAAATCTGTTAAAGATGGCATGAAGGCAAATTCATATTCATTGATTGATAGAGAAAAAAAACCAAATTGGATTAGAATGACAGCTGGCCAGGCAAATAACAATTACACTCTTATTAAGGACAAAGTAAAAGATTTACATTTGAGTACAGTTTGCGAAGAAGCAAAATGTCCTAATCTTTCAGAATGTTGGTCTAGAGGAACTGCAACATTTATGTTGATGGGAGATACATGTACAAGAGCGTGTCAATTTTGTTCAGTGAATACTGGCAACCCAAATGGGTGGCTTGATGAGGATGAGCCAGAAAAGATAGCTAATACCATAGCTCTAATGAATCTTAAATATATTGTTCTAACTTGCGTTAATAGAGATGATATTCCAGATGGCGGTGCTCAACATTTTGCTAATACTGTAAATGCTATAAAAGAAAAAGACAGAAACATCGAAATTGAAGTTTTAACCTCAGACTTTAATGGCTCCAAAGAAGCAGTTAAGACAGTTATTGATTCTCCTATCAAAGTATTTGCTCAAAATATAGAAACTGTTGAAAGACTAACCCATCCAATTAGAGATCCTAGAGCCGGATACAGTAAGACACTAAAAGTTTTGAGATTTGCAAAAAAAATAAATCCTAAAATTATTACTAAAACAAGCATTATTGTCGGGTTAGGAGAGACAGATGAGGAGATCTACAAGACTTATAAAGATTTAAGGGATCATAAAGTTGATATTGTCACTTTAGGACAGTATTTAAGGCCAACACTAAACCATCACCCAGTAGATAGATGGGTTACGCCTCAACAATTTGAAAAATATAGACAAAAAGGTTTAGATTATGGATTTCTTGAAGTTATTTCTGGACCTATGGTAAGGTCTAGCTATAGAGCAGAAAGAGCCCTAGATTTTAATAATGCAGGATTATAATAATGATAGTAATTTCACCAGCAAAAAGACTTAGCAGCAAGGCTTGCGACATAATACTTAATGCAACAAGCCCAGTTTTTGATAAGGAAGCAAAACTCTTAGCTACAAATTTGGCGCAGCTCAGTAAAACTGATCTTATTAATCTCATGAATGTAAGTGATAGCATCGCAGAACTTAATGCGGATAGATTTAAAAATTGGGGGGTTAATGGTTTGGAAGAAAAAAGAGCTATTTTTCAATTTGAAGGCGATGTATTTAAACACTTGGATGCAAGAAACTTTGAAAAAGATGAAATTAATTATATGAATCAACACCTTAGGATTTTGTCTGGCATATATGGAGTGCTTCGCCCTTCAGATGAAATGAATCCATATAGACTTGAGATGGGAACGCAATACAAAATAGGAAATTCAAATAATTTATATGAGTTTTGGGGAGATAAAATAGCAAATCAAATTAAATTAGAGGCCAACGAAGAAATTGTTTTTAATCTAGCTTCAGAAGAATACTTTTCCTCGATCAAGAAATTTATAGATCCGTCAAAAGTAATTAATTTTAGATTCCTTTCCATTTCTGGAAGCAAGGAAAGAGTGGTAGGCGTCATTGCAAAAAGAGCAAGAGGAGAAATGGCAAAATTTTTAATCAAAAATAGAATTCAATCCACAGATCAGATTCATGAATTTTCCTCAATGGGCTTCAAATTTAGAAGTTTTGAAAATAATACTTTTACTTTTGCTGTTTCTTAGATTCTTCATCTAGCAATTCATCAACAATCAGCAGCAGTTCATCTACATGCTCAAAAGTTTCATGAAAAGAAAAAACAACTTCACGATGTCTGCTTAAGAGAAGTAAACCTTCTCGTAGTTTATTTAATCGATCTTCATTGCTCATATTATGCTGATATTCTAATGAACTTTTGCATCAAAGTAACGTCAAAATACCTTGAAAAAATGGAAAAAATAGTGGTAATATACTCTCCCATTCGTTTTACAATAAACAATGGTTATAGTATTATATAAGTATGAGTTATGCATTAGCATTAGCAAACCCAGGCTCTGATCTAGACAGATACTTAGCTCAGGTCTACTCCACCCCAATACTCTCGCGGGAAGAGGAGCTAGAGCTTACTAAAGAATTTTATGAAACAGAGGATGTTGAGCTTGCTCATAAACTTGTAATTTCACATTTAAGGTTTGTAATTCATATTGCCAAATCATATGCAGGTTATGGCCTTCCATTAGCAGATATTATTCAGGAAGGAAACTTAGGCCTTTTAAAGGCGGTGAAAAAATTTAACCCAGAAAAAGGAGTAAGGCTCGTATCCTTTGCTGTTCACTGGATAAGAGCTGAAATACATGAGTTTATTCTTAAAAACTGGAGAGTAGTAAAAATTGCTACGACTAAAGCACAAAGAAAACTATTTTTTAACCTTAGGAGTAAAAAGAAAAATATTGGCTGGTTGACAGATAAAGAAGCAAAAAAAATTGCCGAAGACCTAGATGTTCCTTTTAGAGAGGTAATGCATATGGAAAATAGACTTAATTCAACTGATACTCCATTTGACTTGCCTTCTGACGAAGAAGATGACGAAAAAGCATTTTCCCCAAGTCAATTCTTGGAGGATAATTCTTTTAACCCCGAACTTACTATCGAAAAAAATAATTATGAAGAAGTAAATCATACAGCACTATTTAAAAATATTGCTAATCTTGACCAAAGATCACAAGAGATCATTAGATCAAGATGGCTTGATGACAATAAACTCACATTAAATGATTTAGCAGATAAATATTCTGTATCTGCAGAAAGAATACGACAGATAGAAGCAACAGCATTCAAAAAACTTAAATCGTCATTAGTTAATGTCTAAAATTACAATTAACCTTAACGGTAAGACTATTCAAGCTAACACTGCAGATCTTTTAGAACTTCTTTCAACAGAAGCTCCAGATGATAGACCATTTGCAGTAGAGATTAATGGCATAATAGTACCAAGTTCAGATTATAAAGATTTCAAGGTTAAAGATAATGATCAAATCGAAATTATTGCAGCAGTCGGAGGCGGATAATTTAAAAATAGGTTCTGTGACCTATACCTCAAGACTTATTGTTGGCACAGGCAAGTACTCTTCAGAAAAAATAGCAAAAAAAGGAATCAATGCATCAGGAGCTGAATTAGTTACTTTAGCAATTAAAAGGTTTAACAAAGACGACAGCTCAGAAAATATATTAAAACCTATAGGCAAAAGAAAATTATTACCAAATACAGCTGGCGTATTAACTTCGGAAGAAGCAATTAGATCTGCTTATATTTCAAAAGAGCTATTTCAAACTAAATTACTAAAGCTCGAAATTATAAGCTCCCCTAAAAATCTTGACCCCAACATGGAAGAGACCTTGAAAGCAGCAAAATTATTAACAAAAGAAGACTTTGAGATATATGTTTATTGCGATAGAAATATTGATAATTGTAAGCGATTGGAAGATATGGGATGTGTGGCAATAATGCCTTTAGGTTCATCAATAGGTTCAGGAAGAGGTTTTGATAATATCGCGGATTTAGAGAAACTAAGATCCAAAGTCTCTCAAACTTTAATAGTTGATGCAGGTTTAGGAGTGCCTTCTGAGGCATCAGTAGTAATGGAAATGGGATACGATGCAGTTTTAGTCAATAGTGCAATTGCTAGGGCTAAAGATCCGGTAAAAATGGCTTTGTCATTTAAAAAAGGAGTTGAAGCTGGAAGGTTAGCTTATCTTTCAGGACGAATTCCTATCTCTAAAGCAGCAAAGGCTAGCTCCCCCACCTCTTTTTTGAGATGATCAAGACTTACAGCTCAAGATCTGGAAGACTATCAGATACAAATAAAAAGTTTCTAGCTGTAAACTCTAAATCTTTACTTAATATTGGTGAAAAGCCAAAAACTAAATTACCAATTGTAGTAGATATTGGTTTTGGAGACGCAAAGTCATTTTCTAAAGATGTGGTTGAAAATGATGCATATGCATTTATTGGAATAGAACCATATAAAAAAGGTTTTGCAAAAGCTGTAGAGTTTTTTGAAGAGAAAAAACCTAAAAATATGTATCTGTTCAATGGAGATGCAAGAGAATTTTTGCTGGAAGCTAAATATAAGATTGATTTAATAAGAATTCATTTTCCTGATCCTTGGCCAAAAAAAAGGCACGCTAAAAGGAGATTGATTACAAAAAAATTTCTTGAAATTTCCTACAATATTTTAAAAGACAATGGCAGCGTAGAGATAATTACAGACTCATATTCTTATCAACAACACATAGAAGAACTTATTAAAAATGATAGTGAGTTTAAATTAATAAAAAATTTCCCTATTTCATATGAAGTCTCTACTTATCATAGAAAAGCTTTAGACAAGAAACATAATATAAAAGAATATATATTAAAAAAAACTAGCTAAAATACTGACTCTGAAATACATATAACATTCTTTCAGCTAACTGAAAAACAAATAACGCTACAAGAGGACTAAGATCAAAACCACCAGCTGGCGGAATAATACTCCTAAATATTGATACAGTATTTTCATATAATTCTTGAATTAAAGTTGTAAGAGAGTTGTAAAACTTTGCTCCAAAAAGGTAGACCCAACTTAAAACAACACCAGCTATAACAACGAATTTTAATATCCCAATTAAAAGAAAAGACGTTTCAAAAATAGCCTTGTTTACTACAGTAGTAATATCAGAAGGAGTAGTTAAGTAAAAAGTTATGCCATTTATTAGCATGGCAGCAAAAAGAAGACCAATATTTATTTTTTTATAGTGAATATTAAAAATTATGAGCAGTGGAAATAGTAGTATCTTTATAATTCTGGCAATTTTGTTGTAATTATCAGCTCTAGCCAAATCAATTAAGAAAAGGATGAGAATCAGATAAACTATAATCTCTTTAACTCTAAGTATTATTTGTATTATTTCACCTTCCATCCTAGCTCCTGTCGCCAAATATAATTGTCCCTAATCTTATTAAATTGGACTTACATAATATTGCCATTTCATAATCATTGGACATTCCCATGGAAAGTGTATCAATTTGATTAGTCAAGCTTTGTAAACTTTTAAAAAATATATGAGCACTCTTAAATTGATTTAGTATCTCCACATTTTGAACATTGTTTTCTGAAATTGCCATCAAGCCTTTAATTTTGATTTTTGAATTCTCGTTATGATTTCTAACAATACTAAATGCATCTTCTTCGGAGAATCCACTTTTTGTTTTTTCATGGCCTAATTTAAGTTGCAAAAGAATTCTAGTAGTTTCTTTTTCATCTAAATTTATTAGTTGATCGTATATTTTTTTTCGTGAAACCGAATGAATCATAAAAGAGGATCTTACAATCTTCGATAACTTATTTGATTGTATGTTGCCAAGAAAGTGCCACTTAATATCATTAGGAAGTTGCTGCCTTTTTTGATCTAGTTCTTGTAAAAAATTCTCGCCGAAATCTCTGTGACCAAGCTCATACAAAGACATGATTTTATCTATGGGCTGACCTTTAGATACTGCCACAAGAGTAATATTTGGCCCGAGCATCTCTTTAATTTTAAGGTAGTTAGTCAGATCCATTATTAACTTCTTTGCATTTTGGCGGCAGAGAATCCATGCCAAGTCGTCTGAAATCTTCTCTTGCATTATTAGTCTGAGATAAGTTTTCAAAAGGGCCCACAACAACAATGTAATTAAAATCATTCTTGCTATCCACTTTTTCAACATTTGCGCTGTAATTAATCATATCTAATTGTATTACTTGGCTTTCCGCAGCTTCCCTAGATCTAAAACTCCCAGATTGAACATAGTATTTGCAACTCTTAACGTCGCCGATTTCAACATAATCAATTTCTTGGAACAAATCATCTTCGAGAATAGTTTGAAATTCATAATTTATATCTTGAGGGTCATACTGATCTAAATTTGGAAACTCTTTACTATCATTTAGGAAAAGAAAAACTGGGAGTAAAATTATTGTTATAGCTGCTACCACTATTACAAAAGCTATATTAAATTTTAGTGGGAACTTAATATTTTTATAAGATATGTTCGACATCTTACATTTTTTCTAGAGGCTCTACATTCAAGATTCTAAAACTATTAGCAAGCACAATTTTTGTGGTCATTGTGAGGAGAAGCCTAGCATTTTCTATCTTGCTATCTTCATTAATAACAGGATTTTGCTCATAAAAAGTATGGAAAGCAGCTGCAAGGTCTTTAATGTAATGAACCAAGGAATGAGGTGACCTTTCCTCAGCATATTGCTCAAGTAAATCTGGAAAATTTAATAATTTACTTACAATATCAAAATTTTTTTCAATTTCTTTATTCTCAAATCTTTTACTAGGCTCGAAGGACTTCTTAGTTAATATAGAGCAGCATCTCACATGAGCATATTGAGCATAAAAATATGGATTATTTTTGCTTTCGTCTTTAGCAAGATTTATATCGAAGTCCATAGCATGATCAGATTTTTTCTCTAAGAAGAAAAATTTAATTACATCCGGACCAAGTTCCGTTTTCAATTCCTCCAAAGAGTAATATTCTCCCTTTCTTGTAGACATAGCCTTTTTATTCCCATCCTCATAAAGATGCACTAACTGATAGAGCATAAACTCTATATCTTGTTTATCCTTTTTGAGCACATCGAACGCTGCAGTTAGTCGTGGGATGTATCCGTGGTGGTCAGCACCAAAAATATTTATATATAAATCATATTCTCTTTCGATTTTATGTTTGTGATAACCAACGTCAGTCAAGTAGTAAGTTGGCTCACCGTTTTCTCTTAATAGAACTCTGTCTTTATCATCATTAAATTCTGTAGTTTTAAACCAAATAGCGCCTTCACTAGAATATGTATGACCTGCATTTTTAATGATGGAGAGTGATTTTGCTAAGCTAGAGTTGGAATCTTGAATAGATCCAAGAGAGCTCTCATGAAACCAGCTATCATGAATGATATTAAAGCTTTTTAGTTCGTTTTTTATGAGCAAGAGTATCTTCTTGACTGTGAAATCTTTTGCTGTGACCCAATGTTTTGAATGATTTCTCTGGAAATATTCAGATACTTGATCTAATTTTTCTTCTGTCTCATCAGATAATTGTTTAAAATCAATAGCTACATTAATCTTAGGTTGGTCTGATACAAATTCTTTTGCAAGCTCATGTATGTAATTACCTTCATAGATTCCTTCAATCTCAAACTCTTCGACATATGCATTTAAAAGTATGCTGCTTGTAAGTATAGATATTTGCCTGCCTGCATCATTAACATAATATTCTTTTGTTACTTCATAGCCTGAATTTTCTAGTAAGTTTGATAAAGCTATTCCAAGAACAGCGCCTCTTCCATGACCAACATGCAGTGGACCTGTTGGATTAGAGGACACAAACTCCAACAATATCTTTTTGCCATTTTTTTCACTTTTCCCATAGTTTTGGTCTTCTTCAATAATTCCTTGTAGTAGTTTTGATTTGGTCTCTGAGTCCAGATAGACATTAAAAAAGCCAGGACCTAAAACTTCACACTTCTTAATCCATGACACTGAAAAATTATCACTTATTATTTTTGCGATCTCATTAGGATTCTTATTAAGCTTTTTAGAAAGTTTTAATGCGCAACTAGATGAATAATCACCATGAACAGAAGTATCACTTTTCTCAAAACATACTAATCTCAAATAATCTTCATGAAACTCTTCACCCAAATCTTTGAATAGTGTTTTAATGATCCTCAAAAGTTCTTTATTGAGCAGATTAATTGGTTTCATATAATTCCTTATTCTTCATGGCCCTTTGTTTTGCTCACATAAGAACCATCTCGAGTATCTATTTTTACAATATCTCCTATATTAATAAAAATTGGTACTTGTATTTCTCTTCCTGAAGAGATTAAAGCTGGTTTTAATGTATTCGATACAGTATCGCCTTTCAAACCAGGCTCAGTTTGAATTATTTTTCTAATTACAAAATTTGGGGCTTCAATATTAAGGACTTCACCATTCCAAAAAAGAATTCTGCATTCTTCCTCGCCTTCTAGCCAATCTTTGATATTGGTTAATTGATCTAATGGAACTTCAATTTGTTCATAACTACTTTGATCCATGAAAATATAGTTATTTCCATCAGCATATAAAAATTGATAGTCTTTTTCTAAAATATCAGCTTCTTCAACTGATTCATTCGATTTAAAAGTTCTATCCCATACTTTTTGTGTTCGCAAGTTATATAATTTTGTTCTCATTACAGCTTGACCTTTGCCAGGCTTATGAAATTCATATGAAATAATGGAGCAAGGTTCACCTTCTATCAAAATTTTCAACCCTTGTTTGAACTGATTAGTGGAATATTTCATCAATAACCTTTAGATTCTTTATTATGGCAAAGTCTATTTTACAACCTTTACTATTTCTTTCTATCTCAGTAGTAACTTTTTTAGTTTGCTATTTGTTGGCTATTACAGTTCAAGTTGGAACAATTGCTGAAGGCGGAGTTTCATTAATTTTAATTGTAATGTTTCTTTCATTTCTTATACATTGGGTGATGTTCATTCCTTCTTATCTTTTTCAAACTGAAAAATTTTATGATTTAACAGGTTCAATAACTTATATAACCATCCTTAGTTTTGTTGTTTATATAAAACAACTAGTAGTGCATTCAGTATTAGACCTTCGTTCATTAATTATATTTTCTTGCATCATAATATGGACTGTAAGACTTGGCAGTTTTCTTTTTTGGCGGGGTTTAAAAGATGGAGAGGATAAAAGATTTAAAACTATTCTGCCTAGTTTTAGTCAATTATTCATGACATGGACGTTGTCAGCTGCATGGGTATTTATACAGTCTATTGCTGCGTTAGTTGCTTTAACATCATTACAACAAGTGCCATTTGGGCTAGTAGGTTATTTGGGACTTAGTCTGTGGATATTTGGTTTTGTTTTTCAAGTTGTGGCTGATTATCAGAAAACTAAATTTAAAGCTAATCCAGCAAATAAGGATAATTTCATTCAAGAAGGGCTTTGGAGTATTTCAAGGCATCCAAACTATTTTGGAGAAATAGCTCTTTGGACAGGAATAGCACTTATGGCTGTACCTGTAATGTCAGGATTGCAATATGTATCACTTATTTCTCCTGTATTTGGATTTCTGCTTATTTACTTTGTGAGTGGAGTAAGACTCCTTGAAAATAAAGGTGACAAAAAATGGGGAAATAACCCAGATTACAAAAAATACAAAAAAAATACTCCAGTTTTTTTTCCAAAAATCCTGAAATGAGCTTTTTGTTAAAAAATAGGTATAAATTTATTACTTAATTTTAGGTACATTTAAGCATTGAGAAGGTGTAAAATTACATTAATTTGATATATTTAACAGTCAAGTTTAGAAAGGGGTAACACAAATGAGACCATATATTTACTTATTGTCTATATTAGCTTTTATCACATTTTCAGAAAATGCTGATATAGAAGAAATCTTAAATGAGAATGAAAGTAATTTTTCACTCTCCGAACAGTCACAAAACAGAGTAGATGATTTATCAACAGAAAAGGATTCATTACTCGCAGAGTGGAAAGTAGTAGTTAAGCAAGTAGAAGGCTTAAAGATCTATAACGAACAAAAGAGACGTCAGATCAAAGCACAAGAAGAAAGGCTAGTCACACTTGAAGAACAAACAAAGCAAGTTGTTGTTATTCAGAGACAAATTCCGCCACTTATGGAAAGAATGGCTGACAGCTTAGAAGACTTTGTGAATTTGGATGCACCTTTCTCAATGGATGAAAGAATCAAAAGAATAAATCAAGTTAGAGCAACTTTATCAGATCCAAAAGTAACAGCATCAGAACAAGTAAGACAAGTGTTAGAAGCTTATAACATTGAAAGAGAATATGGCAGAACCATTGAAACTTATGAAGATGCAATTGTAATAGATGGAGAAGAAAAAGTTGTCAATATACTTAGAATAGGTCGACTAGCTCTGCTTTATCAGCTTAAAGATCAAAGCCAAGCTGGTATCTGGGATTCAGAAGCAAATGATGGCTTAGGCGCATGGGTCGAGGTAAGTGGTTATAGAATACCTATAAGGGATGGCATTAGAATGGCAAATAAAACAGCCCCACTAGATTTGCTAGCTATTCCAGTAAAGTTTAAAGAAGAAGGAGGTGAATAATGAAGTTTCTTAGAATTATTTTAATTACATCTTTAATAGCATTTTATTCAGAAGCACAAGAGAATGAGGCTCCTCCTACTAATCTTGATCAGTTATTGGAACTTGTGAAAGAAGGCAAGTCTAAAGAACAAGCAGCTAATAAAAAAAGAGAAGAAGAATTTAAACGCTCTCGAAATAATCAAGCAAGAATTCTACAAGAAGAAAAAGATGAGCTTAAAAGACAAGAAGACATTGCTGATGCATTAGAAGAAGAATTTAGGCTGAACCAAGAAAAGCTAAGAATTGCTGAAGAAGCTTATCTTAAGCAACTTGGTTCGCTAAACGAACTTTTTGGGCATATGCAAAGCATAAGTACAGACTCAAGGGTTACTTTCGAGTCATCATTAACAGCAGCAGAATTTGGAAAAGATAGAGAAGAATTTCTTAAAAACCTAACTGTAAAAATGGGTGAGTCTACTGAGTTACCAACAATTGAGGAGATTGAAGTTGTTTGGTATGAAATTCTGCGTGAGATGAAAGCTACAGGAGAAGTGAGCCGTTTCACGACTACTGTTATAAATGTAGATGGAACTCAAACAGAATGTGAAGTTGTCAGAATAGGAGTATACAATGCTGTATGCGGAAACAAATACCTTGAATATGTTCCTTCTAAAGGACAATATCAATTCTTAGCAAGACAGCCAGCAGGGAGATATACAAGTTCAGCAAACAGAATTTCTGATGCAGTACCAGCAGATGGTTATGTAAGCTTTTCTGTAGATCCAAGCGGACCTTCAGGCGGTGCTTTATTAGCTAATTTAGTTCAAAACCCATCTCTTTGGGAAAGAATTCAACAAGGCGGTATTATTGGTTACATAATTTTAGCTATTGGTGGAATAACATTAATATATGCAATCTTTAAATACGTAATGTTGTGGTTAACAAGTAGAAATGTTCAAGCCCAATTATCTTCTGACACACCTAGTGACTCTAACCCATTAGGCAGAGTACTTAAAGTCGGTAAATCACATATGAAAGATGAGATCGATAGACTAGAACTTAAGTTAGCAGAAGCAATAATGGGAGAGAGACCAGCAATCGAGCGAGGCATAAGTTTTGTTAAAATTGTCTCTGTAGTGGCTCCACTAGCAGGACTTTTAGGTACTGTTACAGGTATGATTATTACCTTCCAACAAATTACATTATTTGGCACAGGAGACCCTAAAATTATGGCTGGAGGTATATCTCAAGCACTGGTTACAACAGTATTAGGGCTTGTTGTTGCTATTCCAACAACATTAGCTCATTCTTTCTTACAATCATCAGCTAGATCAGTTGTCGATGTTCTTGAAGAACAAGCAACAGGAATAGTTGCTGAAAAAGCTAAATAGTTATGTACTGGCTGACAGAGCTCTATATTTCTCTCAGAGACTTCATGGAGTCTGGAGGCCCAGTATTATGGTATATAGCTATTTTAGTTACGTTTATGTGGGCTTTAATCTTTGAGCGAATCTATTATTTTGTTTTTGTTCATAATCAATTCGCAGAAAATATTAGAAGCAAATATCTGTCAATGAAATTTAAAAGCCCCTGGCACAAAAGCCAAACAAAAACTAGATTTATTTCAGAAGGAAAAATTTCTATAAATAAAAATATTCAACTTATTCAAGTGTGTATAGCTCTATGCCCACTCTTTGGATTAATGGGTACAGTAACTGGAATGATAGAAGTTTTTCAGGTAATGGCTTTTACTGGTGGAGGTGATGCTCGTTCAATGGCAGGAGGTGTTTCTAAAGCGACTCTTCCAACAATGGCCGGTATGGTTTCAGCATTATCAGGTGTACTAGCAATGATATGGGTCAAAAACCAAGTTGAATCAAATGAATTATTAATGGTCGACTACGTAACCGGCTCAAATAGAAAAGATGGAGGTAAATAATGAGAAGAAC
>MDSZ01019785.1_pt1 | contig 23703 bp, 32 predicted proteins | sample 811201 | NCBI WGS metagenome assembly MDSZ01 (sample SAMN05326647, study PRJNA326480) | marine metagenome | isolation source: seawater | place: Indian Ocean: North | collected 2010
ACCACTCTGAAGTTGCGTACCGAAGTCAAAACAAATAAGCACAAACCTTTTTGGAAATTTAGGAGATTTAATTATGACAGTCCCATTTATGAAAACCGGAAACACAGTTAGCATCTTAGCTCAAGGCAAGTGGTATCAGGTAAAACCTGAGCATCCAAACTATAGTGCAATCTTAGAAGCACTACATGGTAGTGAAGAAGAGATACTGAAGTTTCTTGACATTGGTTCTTCGCTTGAAGATTACTCAAGCGGAAATGTTGAGGTAGTCGCAGGAGCAGTCAAGTATGATGGAGAAGTTGTAGACAATACTTTAACCCGCCGTATTATAGAGTTTATGCGACAAGGTTTGCCATTTGAACCATTAACTAAATTGCTTGAAAATTTAATGAAAAACACAAGCTACCAGACCCGTACTCAACTGTATGATTTTTTGGAACATAAGAACTTACCAATTACTGAGGATGGTTGTTTCTTGGCATACAAGGCTGTCAACAGCAACTATATGGACAAGTATACTGGTACTATGAACAACAGTGTAGGTCAAACAGTCTCGATTGACAGAGGCAAGGTAGATGACAACCGTGACAAAGGTTGTTCCGCTGGACTGCACTGTGGCGCATTGGACTATGTTCGTGACTACGGCTCTGAGGACTCTGGCGACCATATTATGATTGTTAAAGTCAACCCTATGGACGCTGTGTCCGTACCACACGACTGCCAACACCAGAAGCTCCGTGTCTGTCAATATGAAGTAGTCGCTGAGATGGAGTGGTCTGACGAGCTTCGCAAGCCCCTCTACTCTGCTGACGGTCAGGAGTACCAATCCTTTGTTCAGGATGATTACGATGATGAGTGGTTTGATGAAGATTGGGATGAAGAGGTAGAAGCTCTGGCAGAAAACGAAGACAAAGAAAGTTGGATTTCTTCAGAGCAAGCGGTGGATGAACAAGAGCAGGAAACTGAAGAGCTTGTTACTGAAGAGCTTGACAAAGATAAAGTTGAATACTTCAAGAAGATGGCTTACAACCAGTCTACGACAAAAACTGGATACTTGAAGAAGCTAAAAGAACTTTTGTCAAAAAGCAAATAACCAATTTGGTTTGTGCTTGAGGGGTTGCGGTTGTGGTGGCCGCAGCCCCTCTTTATTGACAAAGTTGTTCGATTCCATTTATAATAAAGGTGAGGACTATGCCTAAGTATTATGTAAAGTCAAATCAACTTCGAGTTGTGATAAATGCGGAGTCTCCAAGATTCGCCGCATTAGAATCATTGGATGTTATTAGTAGAACACCAACCACAGATTCTCTGAGTTTAGGTCATCACTTTGAAGTTAGCGAGAAAGGTTTTGAAAGCCCTCCTAGCCATCTGTTTGATGTAGAAGAAATAGTTACGGAAGCCGGTTGGGAGTGGGAAGATGAATAAACTTACTCCAACTAGATATGAAGTACAGTTAGTTTATAAATGTCCAGACTGCAACATGGAACACTATTCGACAGTTGAGGAAACTGTTTTTCCCGCTGGTATTTTATGTTACTGTGGTTGTAAAATGAATTTAGAACCGATTAAAAATACTAAACTGATACTTAATACAAAATCGAAAACAGCTAAGAATAAAAAATCAAACCGTAAAAATAATGTTCAAGATAAACAAGAAGAACAATTCGACTTTTATGAAGACTTAGTTTCTGCTCTTGTAAACGCTGGTCATAAAAAGCGAGATGCGATAAAAAGAGCTTCTGATTCGATAAAGAAACACGACAATTTACAAGACTGCCTTATGGATGCTTTAAGTTACTAGGAGATATGTTATGACTGAAACCAAATTTTTATTAGCTCTGTCAAAAACAGTAAAAGCGTATAAATGGAAGCTGAACAACAATACTATTGTTGGGGTTGCCAGAAACGGCAAGACTAAAGGTATTTCATACGACCCTATCACAGCGCTTTGTAGATATACTGGTAAAGGTGTGTACAAAAACAATTCTTGCGGTAGAAAAACAGCCGCATCAAAGATTGGAATAGACCAGTGTTTATTAAAAAATCTTGAAGGAGCTACAACAGCAAAATTCAATAGGGGGTATAGCCAAACCCTCAGAGGAAAAATTAGACAAGCACTAGAGGTTTAATGAATAATTTTTTAGTGACTGCCTTTGTTGAAGGAGGTAGTCATATAACGGAAAATGTTTCGGCAATAAATGAATACGAAGCAGCAAGAATTTGTAAACATGCAATAATGTTTGTCAAACCAGATGCTAATGTTGCTATATTGAGTGTTAATAAGTTGGAGGTAGATACAGATAATGAATAGCTACGCTGAAAAAGTACACAAGGAAGATAAAACAGAAGCTCAAATGCACCAAAAAGTAGACCCTCTTCAAGACCCAAATCTTGAACAACAGATAATTAAAACAATTTATGATAGGTATGGCAAGCCTAATAATATCATAAAGGAAAGGCTTACTCTATACTTAGGTAGACAGACTCCTGCTGGCTGGATACAGCCTGCTTGGAATGATGGTGGTTGGCAAAGAGGTAGGTATACAGTATTTGTTTCTTATCAGAAAGAAGGTTTAGAACACCAAAGAATAGATGGTAGTTGGTTCTTTAAGACAGATGGAAAAATTCTTAGAGTCTGTTTAGACAAACAACCAGAAGATGTCTTAGAGATAATAAAGGATTAGAGATGGGGTTTGATAGTTTTATATTTATAATAGGAATCATCCTTACAACAACACTATGTCTAACTTGGATAGTCTACTTTGTGTGTAGGGTTCTTGTCGCTAATACCGATATAGGAAAGCAAAAGAAAAAAGAAAATAAGAAAAAACAAAGAATACAAAATTCTCAGGATGATGTTCCAGTTAAGGACATTGACCTAAACCTTTTCAAGAAGCCAAAAATAGAAACTTCTTTTGGAGGAGGAAGAATAGGTGAAGTCCATGAATATGAAAAAAAGAATGAATAAAATGTCTGGGCTTCAACAGTCTATAGTTGAAACCCAACAGCAAAACAATCATATTCAAGATAAAGCTATTCCTATACAAACAAAAAACAAAAAAAAGACACAGGAAACAATAAAAACAACAATTACAACTACGCCAGAAAAAGTCCTGAAGGAAGAGGAGATATTTACTTTTGATGGCAAAGAGATGTATTCATACCACCCGAAAGTCCATGAGGTATTTCAAATGACAGATACAAACGAACAAACGATTGCTGGAGCAAGAGCAGTTGGTGTCGATATAGGAACAGGCTTTATATCCTGCGCAGAAAGAGAGGGAGATAATATAAAGTTCAGAAAGATTAGAGATGCTTTCTTCAAACTAAACCCATCAAAGTTTCTCGAAGGTTCTGCTAATGACTTTGGTGAAAACATGCTTAAAAATGCCGGTGCGCATTACGTTAAAGTTGATGATGTAATGTATGTTCTTGGAGATGACGCATTTAAGTTTGCCAGCCTCTTTCATCAGGAATGTCTCAGGCCAATGTCTAAGGGCGTTTTGAATCCTAAGCAACCAGTATCCAACCTGATGGTTTCAGAGCTTGTAAAGGCTGTTGCAGGCCGTCCAGAGACAGATGACGATATTTTATACTACTGCGTTCCGGCAGAACCTATTGATGCAGATTTCGATGTTGAATACCATAAGCAAATTCTAGGGAGCGTCTTTGAAGAACTTGGGTATAAAAACATTAATGTTATGACAGAGGGATTAGCTGTTGTCTATTCTGAACTAGCTGACACTCAGTATACTGGTATTGGTATGAGCTTTGGGGCTGGTATGTGTAATATAGTTTACTCCTTTATGGGTATGCCTGTGTTTGCATTTAGTTTAAGTCGTGGGGGAGATTGGATTGATTCACATGCGGCTAAACACACAGACGAGACACACAATGTTGTTACCTCTGTTAAAGAAAAGGCAGACTTTAGCCTGTATGATAATACAACAGGTATACAAAGAGCCATTTCAATTTACTATGAGTCTTTATTAAGCTACGTTGTAGAACAGTTCAAAGAACTCTATGAAAGAACACCTAAGAAAAAACTTCCAAATGTAACAATGGAAATGCCTATTGTTATTGCGGGCGGAACTTCTTTAGTAATGGGTTTTGTAGAGAGACTAAAAGAATTAACAGCAGAAGATTTTCCTGTACCAATCTCGGAAATTAGACACGCAAAAGAACCACTGTTTGCAGTATCTAACGGTTTATATGAAGCAGCGAGGCTATCGGCTAGTAACTCCTAAACCAGCCTGATTGATTTTTGTCTATGGAATTTACTAATACTGAATGGGTCATTGTTGTATCAATTATATTACTTGGCTTTTACAGAGGAGGTCAAGAGATGAAACAGGTTTCTCAAGGCAAGAAAGCTGGTGTCAAGAGATGCAACTCCTTCTTCGACTACATAATGCTAAGAGACATCTTTAAGTGAAGATACCAAAGAAATACAAGAAAAGACTTAAAGAGGATGGTATTTTAGAAGATGACACTGTAAAGATAGCTGTTGCAATTTTAACCTGTGAAGCTCACAGAAACAGAAATGATTTTATATTAAAATGGTTGCCTGATACCCTACCCAAAAATGTTGAGATATTTTTTATCTATGGTGGAAGTGAAAAAACTACTATAGAAGGTAATAACATACACTTTAATTGTTCCGAATCATATGAATTTTTTACAGAAAAAGTCTATAGTTGTATTAAACATTTTTATCATCAAGACATTGATTATTTGGTAAAACTAGACAATGATATTCACATACTAAACTTTAATAAATTTATTAAAAGTGTAAGAAATCTAAAGTCAGAGCAAATTGACTGTGCGTTTAATATCCTGTTACATGCGAAACGAGATAACTACAAAAGATTTTTGAGAGAAAATTTTGCTTACAAAAAAGAAATACCAAAAGAGTACAGAGGAAAGTATAAAGGCGTGTTACCAGACAAATGGTTTGGTGGACATTGTTATATTCTAAACAAAAAAGCTATGAAGGTTCTGCTGGATAGATTTAATTCTACTCTTGAATACCTAAAACCAATAACAGAAGTTTGTGAAGATGTTTTAATATCACATGTACTATTTTCTGAAGACTCTATAAAATCAAAACAGATAGAAAGACAAAATGTATGGCATAAGTCTTGTCCTTGTAAAGAAGACTGGTGCATACTAAAAAAATTATAAGGATTATAAAATGCCTGAACAACCAGAAATATTAAGTCAGATAGATACTGGATTTGATTCTTACAAAGATGCGATAATTAAAGCGCAGAACTTGCATATGGAGGCTTATGGAAAATATTGGCAGGGTCTTTGGACTCATAAGGAAACACCCACAGGAGGATTAACACCCCCTGATAATTTAGACCAAAAACCAACAGATGAAATAAAAACTTGGGAAGAAGTTTTATCTGCATATCAAGAAATACAATTTCCAAGTCAGATGTTGAGCAGGATGAGAATTGATACATATGTTGACCTAGAGGGTCATGGGTATGTTATCTTTCTCGAAACAGAAACTGCGTCTGACATCTGGCAGAAAAGAATTAATATTAGACAGGGAAAAATAGTTAGCAATGAGTGGATTAACGTGCCAAAGGTAATGCAATGAATAGACTTAGGGGTATGCGAACGTATCTATGCGGAGCTATGGACAGAGTTCCAGATGGTGGTGTAGGCTGGAGAGATTCAATCACACCTTTCTTGGAAGACAAAGGTATTGTTGTTCTTAATCCTTGCGATAAGCCTATAGAGGTTGGGATAGAAGATTCTCAAACCAGAGTTGATATAGACTCACTAAAGGAAAGCCAGAACTATGCAAAGATAAGAGAAAAATATTCTGTTATAAGAACACTTGATTTAAGGTGTGTAGATATTTCAGATTTTATAATTGCAAGCATAGATATGGATGTTCACGCCTGTGGAACATATGAAGAAATAGTATTAGCAAACAGCCAAAAGAAACCAGTGTTAATATGGTGTCAACAAGGAAAGAAGTTTGCTCCCAACTGGTTGTTTTTTATGTTACCGCACCAACATATATTTGATAGCATGGAGAGCCTGTCTTCTTATTTGCACTACATAGATTCCTACGAGGATGAAGTAGAACACCATAAAAGATGGTTCTTTTTTGACCAAGAAAGGTTAAAGTAATGAAAATTTTTATAGGATGGGATTCCAGAGAAGAGGATGCCTACAAAGTTTGCGTCCATACTATAAAGAAACACGCGAGTAAGGACGTTGAGATTGTTCCTCTAAAGAGAGATGAACTTATCGAACAAGGATTATACACAAGAGATGAAGGTGGTAATGTATCAACTGAATTTGCTTATACTAGATTTTTAACACCTCATCTTACGGATTACAAAGGCTGGGCTTTGTTTATAGATTGTGATTTCCTGTTTACAAGAGATGTAGCAGAGCTTTTTAGCCTCGCTGACCCTCAGTACGCTGTGATGTGCGTACAACACGACTACACGCCTTCAGCGGCCATTAAAATGGACGGACAGAAGCAGGTAGCCTACCCACGCAAGAACTGGTCAAGCTGCGTACTGTGGAACTGTGGGCATCCTGCGAACGCTATCATTACTCCAGATATTGTAAACACGGAAACAGGAGCTTTCTTACACAGGTTCCAGTGGCTTTCAGATAATTTAATTGGAGAACTACCATTAGAATGGAACTGGTTGGAAGGTGAGTACGAAAAGCCTGACGAGATTCCTGCTGTTATTCATTATACGAATGGTGGTGCATGGTTTAAGGAATGTCAAGACGTTGACTACGCACAAGAATGGTTAGACGCTTTACAAGAAGCAAACGAGTGTGAGTTGGCATAATGCAAGTAGGTATATGCTACACAAAAGATAGTCCAAATGCAATAGCAGCCTGTGACGCTTTCTCTGAAGGCGTGCGGGCTGTAGGCGATTATACTGTGAAGATACTAAATGCAAAAGGGTTGCACGCAGTAAAGAATTGTGATGTGACAGTTCAGGTTTGTGACTACAACAAACACTGTGGTAAAGACTTCAGATATTATCTTAATAAATATACAAAAGCCACAGGCACAAGAAGAATAGTATTGGATACTGGCTTTGTAAAGAATAAAAGGTCTGATGAAAATGACCTAGACAGATATATGCAGGTTGGATATGATGGAATAAAAAGAAATGCAAAATTTTACGCCAATGGCAGTAGTCTGGACAGATGGGTGGCACTAGAATCTGAATTAAAGCCTTGGAGAGAAGATACTTACAAAGGTCAACATATTCTAATAATTGGTCAGCATGAAATAGGCATTAGCACCCAACACTTGGATATAATAGGATGGTGGGAAGATACTATTTCATTTATAAAGAGAGCAACTGACAGACCAATAAAGTTTAGACCTCACCCAAACCAAACCAAGTTTCCCAGAGGAGATTACCAGCTTACTCAGGGAACTACAATAGAAGAAGATTTACAAAACTGCTGGTGTGCAGTTGCAAGAACGACAAATGGAGCCGTAGACGCTATAATAAATGGTATACCTGTGATAACACCAGACCAAGCATGTATGGCGTATGATGTTTCGAGTCACTTTATTACAGAGATTTTAGACCCTGTAAAACCTGATAGAACAAAATGGCTTGCTGAACTAGGGTATTCACAATGGACTATAAGGGAGATGCAAAACGGTCTTCCGTGGAAACATCTCAGGAGATTCTTAAATGAATAAGACTTTATATGTAACATCGTTTAACAAAAAACTTTTTGATGTAACTGGCAAAGATATGGTCAATTCTTTTTTAAGTACAGGTATGCAAGGAGATTTGCTTGTAACTTACGAAGATGACATAGCCGAGCAAATTCCTAAAGCTGACAACATAACGCTATTAAAACTTGAAAGTTATGAATTTCTAAATAATTGGCTTGAAAACAATAAAGACATAATTCCGGTAGAGTATGGAGGCGAAATGGAAGGCTGCGATTGCCATAAACTTCCAGCTAACAAACACTACTACAAAGACCATATACGAAGATGTCCTAATCTAGGTTTTAATAGAAGAGCCTCTCTGTGGTTTAGAAAAATAGCTGCTATGCACAGAGCATTAGATATGTCAAAAGAAAATGGTTATGAAAGAATAGTCTTTATTGATTCTGATGTAATATTCAAAAATGGAATATCAGACGAATTTCTAGACAAACCATTTAAAAACGCTGGATTCTTTTTTCATCTAGGGACTCATAGAAAAAGAATAGGTACTGGTATTGAATCTGGATTTATAGGATTCAGCAGTGAAAACAAAGGGTTTGATTTTCTTCAAATTGTCATAGACAGTTTTACAAGTGGTGATTATAGAAAATACGATAGATGGGATGATGGTTACGTTTTTAGAAAGATATGGGAAGAACACCCTGAAATTCCATCAAAAGACGTAGTTGGCCCTCACCCTCTAAAACCATTCTCTCATGTTGTTAGATATGGCATGTTCGCAAAATACTTAGAACACGACAAGGGTTCTCATACCAGAAGGTATGGGATATTTACAGACTCAACAAGAATTTAACAAAAGTGGTTGTTTCAGAAAAATGCAAAATAAATTTTTTCAAATCTGCGATGAAATAAAACAAGAGTTTTGTGATAAGCTGTCCGACATAGTTTGGAAAAGAAAGGGCGTCTTTTTTACAGAAGCCCTCGCTTTTATAGCTATGTGTAGGCTACATAAAATTGATACGATAATAGAGTCTGGTGTCAGGAACGGTGACTCTACCGAAATGTGGTTAAAATATTTTGGTGACGACATAGAATTGTACTCTGTAGACTTAATGGAGCATAAAGATGATGTTAGCGCTGCGGTTAATAGACTATCTGAATACAAAAACCTGACATTCAAGCAGGGAGATGGTGAGAAAGTAGTGCCGGGCTTAGTTCACACTCTTAAAAATAGAAACATAGCTTTATTCTTAGATGGCCCAAAAGAATTTGGTGCAATGAGAATAACACAAAGATGTTTCGCTACATCTGAAGATGTAAAGTTCTCATCTATACATGATATGGGAGATGGAGCACTGATGGTTAGCACTAAGCCGTCTACAATACAATCCATAAATATCATGAGAGGGTGGGACAACTTTGTATTTGATACTGATAATAAAGAGTTTAGAAAAAGATACTCGTTTGTAGATACGGAGCTTGGTGGAAAAAATAACTCAGACTGGATTGAATATAAGAACAAGTACCCAATAGGTTGTGGCCTAGCATTTATAGAAAACAAGTAATGAATCAAAATCTTAGCCTGCTTAACAAAGCCAATAAAAATAATTTAGTAATAGAACCTTATCCTTATATAGTAATAAACGATGCCCTAGATGAAGATTTATATTCTGAACTTGAATCATGCTATCCATCAGACAAAGAAATATCTGGAACTTCAAGCATGGAAAATAATACACGGTATCAAATTTCGGCAAAGGATAAAAATAAACTCCCTGAAATATGGCAAGACTTTGTAGATTTCCATTCTTCTTCAGAGTTTTACAAACAGTTTATAGGTTTATTTGGAGAACATCTCCCGACTAGGTTGTCTTGGGCTAAAAATTCTCAAACCTACACAAGAAAACTACAACAGCCAAGAACCCCATCTGATATATCATTAGATTGTCAAGTGGGAATAAACAGCCCTGTAAAATATGAAAGCTCTGTTAAAGGAGCGCATGTAGATAACAGGGTTGAGTTATACGCAGGCTTATTTTATATGAAGCAGGATGGAGACACTTCTGAAGGTGGTAATCTGGAAATATTTAAACCTAAAGAACCAAAAATGCCAATTATACACAAACAAGTAATAGAAAGAGAGTTGTTGGAGAAGGTAGATGAAGTTATATACGGCAGAAACACATTTGTTATTTTCCTATGCTCAAAATATTCAATTCATGGAGTTTCTCCTCGCTGTGTTACTGACTACAGTAGAAGGTTGGTAAATGTGATAGCAGAGTTTTCTGCTGGAAGGGCTTGCTTCTAATGAATGTTGGTGTTTACAACCTAAAACACAATAGAACTATGTATGCTATTATGTTTGGGGCATTTACCTCTGGCCTAAAAAAGCACAATGTTAATTTTGAAGTATACAATATAAAGTTCAAAGGCTTTAAGCCAATCGCCTCTCACGACTTGGCTGTTACTTTCACCAATGCTCCCAGAGCTGTACCTATTCTTGACAGACAGAAAAAAGACAATAATAAATACCTAACTCTTTACATGGGTGCTTTCTGTAAGTCTGGCGTTGTAAATTTTAGAAATAGAAATAAAATTTTTGGCTGGGACACGAATACAAAACCGACAGAAGATGCGTTGCTGTATTGTGATATGTTAGGCAGGGATTACATGCGTCATGACTACTACATAGGAAGAACGAGACACAGGCTTAATGACTTGAACAACTTCGGGGTTGAGCTAAAGCCTTATAAACAAGATGGATGTATTTTGATACCAGAACAGATACATCCAGAGGGCATGGGTCACGGTGTTGATAACTGGCTAGAGTGGGCTATCGAGACTTGTACAGAAATACGAAAATACACAGATAAAAAGATAAGGATACGAAGGCATCCTAATAGAACGGCTTGGAAAGATTACACTAAAAAGATAGAAGATTCATTTAAAGATGTCGAGTTTACATACGGAGAGAAAAGGTCTCTGAAAGTAGACCTTGAGGACACATATGCAGTCGTCACATTAAGCTCTAGATGTATAATAGAAGCGCTTATCAACGGTTGTCATATATTTACTAGAGATGTCAACTCTCCAGCTTTATACTGTTCTAATTTTGTAAATAATATCTCTAAACCAAAAACCTTAGATAGAAGACAGTGGCTTGCTGATATTGCCTACTCACATTGGTCTGTCCAAGAGATACAAAATGGTGACTATTGGGATTATTGTAAGACGCTTTTATAATTAGGTTATATTTTATGGCTGGAGACAACAATGTTAGAAATGTCTTGCTGAAGATTTTTGAGCAGATAAATTCTAAGCTATTCTGTGTTATTCAGATTGGCGCTGCAGATGGCAAAGACCATCTAAACGATGTAATACTAAGATATGGCAAAAAAAACGATTGGACATGTCTTTTTGTTGAGCCATCTATTTTGTATTTTAATGCACTAAAAGAAACTTACAAAGACACTAAATATCTTTTTGAGAATAGTGCTATTTCAAACAGAACTGAAAAAGCAGTGTTCCACAGGGTTTTTCCTCGTAAAACATTAGAAAAAATAAATGCTATTGGTTTTTCTAATTTTGACCCAGCAGAAATTAAAGACCCAAAAGAAAGAAAATCTTTCAGTAAGGCATATAAGAGAGGCTCTCTTGTTGGAAGTAAGTATTTATTAAATACAACCCAAAAAGAAACAGGTGAGCAGCCAGCTTTTTTTAGGTCAGCGGTTGATTGCCTAACCCTAAAAGATTTATTGTTTAAACACAGTCTAAAGAAGCTAGACTTTCTTCATATAGATGCCGAAGGCTATGACTGCGAAATAATAAAACAAATTGATTTTTCGTCTGAGTTTAGGCCTTTGGTTGTCTGCTATGAGGAGTGGGGAGGCTCTAAGTTCAAAGACGGAGACGATTTATCAAACAAAATAAGTCTAGGCCCAACTTCTTTATCTGAATGCAGGAAACTGTTGTTACAAAACGAATATCTAATAACTACAGTTGAATCAGAAGATACTACTAAAAATATAATTGCTGTTGATACCAAGAGGCTTAGTTTTGACTTTTAATAACTTTGACCCACCAGAGGTTGCAGTAACCGTAGCACCTATAAATCAAACAATTTGTAGAGCATTTGCTCGCGGCTGCGGTGGTAAGTTAGTGCCGTGTCAAAAATCTGGTGATAGGATTGCAACATATGGTATAAAAAGAGGTTCTGCGGAGTCGATTAAAAGAGCTAGAGAATTTTGGTACATAGACCACGGATACTTTGGAAAGGGTACACCCCATAAGTTTGATGGTTACTATAGAATAGTTTATAATAGTATAATACATGATGTAGGCGGAGATTTTCCAAGTGACAGGCTTAAAAAGTTTAACCTAGAGTTTAAGGATTGGAGGAAAAATGGTGATAAAATTATTCTCATTCCTCCTTCTATTCCTATGGGCAAATTTCTTGGCGTCCCCACCGATAAATGGATTGAAGAAACAAAACAAGAAATCAAAAAATATTCAGATAGGAAAATAGAAGTATGTCAGAAACAAAAGGGAAAAATGTCGAACCTGAAGGAACTAATGAAAACAGCTTGGGTTCTTGTGACAGACCACTCGAATGCTCAAGTGGATGCTCTGACACAGGGAATTCCTGTGATAGCGACAAGTCCGATGAGGAGAATAGGAAGTGTTGCGGAGATAGAGAATCCTGTGATGGATAGAAGTTTTCTAAAGAACCTAGCGTACAGACAATGGACTATACAAGAAATAAAATCTGGACAAGCGTGGAGTGAGTTAAATGATTTCCCACAATGACCCTAAATTCTTATTTATTCACCTGCCTAAAAATGCAGGAAGTAGCGTAACTAAAGTTCTTGCAAATTATATAGGTGTGGACAGAGAACAGTTGAGACCTCAAGAATATAAGTTTATATATTCGAGAGACATACCAAAAATACTAGATGGGAAGCAGGATGACTACTATATATTTACAGTAACCAGAAATCCTTGGGAAAGAGTTGTATCTTATTTTCACTACCTACAACAAATAAGACAACCTCCTCATAATCTACCGAAGAATGTAAAGTTTATTAACTGGGTTAAAGCTCGTGGCTTTAGGACTCTTCAAACACAAATGTCTCAGTTATCTGACGACTTTCCTTGCAATGTAAGCACTCACATAAATTATGTGGCTAGACTGGAAAGGCTAAGTGACGACTGGCCTAAAATTTGCGAGGGTATGGGCATATCCTGCGAAATGATGCACGACAAAAAATCTAAACATAAACACTATAGTGATTACTACAACGATGAAACCAAGGACATTGTCTATAAATTTTATAAAGATGATGTAGATTGTCTAAATTATAAATTTGAAACAAAATGATTGAAGGACATTCAGGATGCAAAATATCTGTATGCGATGGAAGCATTAAAAAAACCACGCAAGGAACTAACTATCCAGAAAATAGGTTGGTGTTGCAGATAAAAAAACAGAAGTTCTTTAATTCTTGTTCTATAAATAAAAATATAATAGTTCCTAAAATTCTGCGTGAGGATTTTGACAATGGTTACTCGGTGTTTATGGAATATTTTCCATTCAGCAATATCATACAGTATCTACACAGGGCTGGCAAAAGTGATTTAGATTTTCTGTTCAAGAACATATGTAAATTCATAGACTTCTGTTTATCCAAATGCTCTTATACAAAACTAGACCCAGAAATAATAATCTCAAAATTCGATTCTATTGCAAAGCCTCATCCATTTAGCCTTAGAAATAAACTTAGAACATATTTAAACGAAGAAGTAATAATACCAACGGGGTTGTGTCATGGAGATTTGACATTGTCAAATATACTTCTTAAACAAGATTTAAATCAAATTGTTCTGATAGATTTTTTAGACAGTTTTGTTGAGAGTCCAATAGTTGATATAGCAAAAATCAGGCAAGACACTAGGCATGGATGGTCTTCTTTTATATATACAGAGAAACACGATAAGATTAAAACCAAGCTGTCCTTACAATATTTAGATGACAAACTCGTAAATTATTTTTCAAACTTTGAGTTTTTCAAACACTACAAATTATTTCAATTTATGAACCTGTTAAGAATATTGCCCTACGCGAGACAAGAAAAAAAATATAACTTTATACTGGAACAACTATGCTCACTCTAATCTTACCAGCCTGCGGAAAATCTACTAGGTTTCCAAATCTAAGACCTAAATGGCTTTTAACACACCCGTCTGGAAAATCAATGTTACAGGAATCTATAAAAGGATTAGAACTTTCCAACGTAGATAGAATAGTTGTTGTAGCCTTAAAGGAACACGAAGAAAAGTACGGCTTTGCCGAAGCCATAGAAGAAGACATTGATGATGATAGGTTTGAATTTTGTTTTCTGGAAGAGCAAACTGACAACCAGCCACAGACTATAGCTGAAGGCATACGAAAAGCACAGATAAAAGGTTCGTTTGTCTCTAAGGATTCAGACAATTATTTTCAATCAGAGTTACCACATGGAAATTATGTTGGAGCTATAGACCTTAGAAAAGTAGGACATATAAATGCTGGCAACAAAAGTTATGTAACCACCGGAATAAATGGGGAGATTGCAAATATTGTTGAGAAGGATGTGATTAGCAATACCTTCTGTTGCGGTCTTTATGGGTTTTCAGACGCCGAAGAGTATCTTTCTTACTATGAAAAGATAAAAGACGATAAAAATATTTATGTCTCGCATGTCATTCATTCTATGTTGCTAGATTCAAAACACTTTGAGCTACAAGAATGTAGAGACTTCATTGACTGGGGTACTCTCCAAGACTGGAATAAATATAGGGATTCATACAGAACAATATTCTGCGATATTGATGGTGTCGTTGTTGAGTCTGCATGTAATTACCTAAAGCCCTATCTAGGTTCTACAGATGCCTTGAGGGACAACGTAGATGCTCTCAATGAATTACACAAGACTGGAAGAGTTGCTTTGATAATGACGACAGCAAGAGCAGAAAAATATAGACAAGTGACTATTGACCAACTTGAAAGAGCAGGCCTAGTTTATGATAAATTAATAATGGGACTGCCACATGCTAGAAGAACGGTTATAAATGATTTTGCGGCTTCTAATATATATCCTTCATGTACCGCAATAAACCTACATAGAGATACGGAAACGCTAAGAGAATTCTTATGAAAATAGCAGTTTGTTTTTCAGGAACATTAAGACAGTTTAAGACTTGTCACACACCATTCAAAAATCACATTGTCGATGCGAACAAATGTGATGTAGACATATTTGTCAGCACTTGGAAAAGCAAAATAAGACACTTTAAAAAGCAGGTTGCAGATGATGGAAATCTAGATGAAATGATTGACCTCTACGACCCAACGCTAGTTAATGTAGAAATATATGACGATAAAAAGAGACAGCAACTATACACAGAAAGCAGAATGAATGAATTTCAAAGTGAAGCACAGAAATTTCATTCATGTAAAAAACTACACAGAAAAGATAAGTGTAGGTTCTGCGGCTCCAATAACATACACAATCAAATAGGACAACTCTATAATATATGGAAAGCCAACGAACTTAGAAAACAACATGAGAAAGATACTGGTATAAAGTACGATTTGGTTATAAGAACTAGGTTTGATAATTATTTTTTTGATAGTCTGACTGATTTTGAGACCGAGCGAACTTGCAATGGCTCAGTATGGATTCCTTATGGTTATGATGACCTTCCTGAGTACGGAGGTGGCGTAAACGACCAATTTGCAATAGGAACTGGAGAATCTATGGATGCTTACTGCAATATGTATCCAAACATGTATAAATATTCTATGAAGCATTGCAAGACGAAGCAAGGTTACGGAGTTCCACATAGAACAATAGTAGATGCTTGCGAAGAAAATGGAATCAAAGTCGAAAGATTTTGGTTAAAATATGTTCTAAGAAAAAAGTTTGACTTATATAAAAAAAGAACAAAAGGCATAACTAAAGAGCAGTATAAGGAGCTTAGGATATGAGCAAGGTATTGATTACTGGAGGCGCTGGTTTCATAGGTTCTCAACTGGGTCACTATCTAGATAAGAATGGTTATGATGTATACCTTCTTGACAATATGAAACACGGACATCTTGACAACCTAGAAATAGACGGGTCATCTTTTGGAACGCTGATAAATGCCGATATTAGAGACAAAAACCTAACCCAATACACAGACGGGATGGACTATGTTGTTCACCTTGCAGGACTTTCCTCCTTACCTCTATGCCAATCCAATCCAATGTATGCTATGGATGTGAACGTAGGAGGAACGGCAAACGTCCTAGACTCTTGCAGGTTGTCTGGAGTAAAAAGAGTAATCTTTGCCAGTACAGGTGCTTTATATGAAAACAACTATGAACCACCCTTCAAAGAATGCGACACAGTAGAACCATTTTTAATATATCCTGTGTCTAAGTATCAAGCAGAAAAACTTTGCGAGTCATATGAGTTATGTTATGGGATGGATATTGTTAGGCTCAGGTTTTTTAATGTTTATGGTCCGCACCAAGATTTTAAAAGAAAGCAGCCACCTTTTACCGGCTACCTCTTAAAGCAGTTTATGAATAAAGAAGGGATAAATGCTTTTTCAGATGGAGAACAGCAGAGAGACTATGTTCACATCAACGACCTGACTAAACTTATAGAAATATGTATGACGCATAAACATGCCAAAGACCAAACCTTCAATGCCTGCTCTGGCCAAGCGTATTCTGTTAAACAGATAGCATACACTATGATGAATTTGTTTGGTATTGATGTTCCTGTTAGCTTTAGCCCCTCAGAAACATACTGGGATAACCACCCTATACTTCACGAAGGAGAATTTCCTATCCGTAGGTCTGTTGTGGCTCAGGAGGTGGATAAGTATTGCTTGGGAGACACTTCAAAAACTAAAGAATATCTAGGATGGGAAGCAAAAGTTTCCCTAGAAGAAGGTCTTAAAGGCCTAGTAGATTATGCTAGGGAGATTTCCTAATGTGTGGAATACATGGTTTCTCTTGGTCTGATACATCTCAAATCAACACAATGATTCAGTTGTCTGAAAACAGAGGCCCAGATGCTGATGGAAATTACTTAGATACAAATGTAAGCTTGGGTCATAACCTACTAGCTATAACAGAGAACCCATTAGTATCGACGCAGCCTTGGGAGATGCACGATACAAACGTACTCTGCTATAATGGAGAGATTTATAATCATCAGGAGCTAAGAAATGAAATTAAGTCTAAGTACAATCACAGTTTTGAGACAGACTCAGATACAGAGGTTCTTGCTTACGGATTGTTTTTTGAAGGAATTGATTTTATAAAAAAATTAGATGGTATGTATGCCATAGCTTGGTACGACAGAAAAGAAAGAACAATAACCATAGCTAGAGATTCATCTGGTGTAAAACCTTTGTACTATAATAAAGGGCAAAAGGGTCTCTCATTCTCTTCTTCTATTAAATCTTTACTTTCTTTAGGCTTAGAAACAAAGCTAGACCACACAGCATTTTCAATATATACAAATCTAGGGTATGTTCCCGGACCAAAAACATTAATAAGCTCTGTAAAGAAGTTAATACCCGGAGAAGTTATAACATACTCAATAAGTAAAGATGAGTACAAAAGCAACTTTTGCGTTACACCAACCTTTTCTGGTAGTCAGAGAGAGTTTGTTCCAAGCGAATTTAGAGATGCAGTTTCAGACTCTGTAAAAAAATGCCTAATGGGAAGAAGGCCTATAGGCTTATTTTTAAGCGGTGGACTAGACTCATCTATGATTTTACATGAGTTAGTAAACTACGATAACAAACCAAAAACATTCACCACTAGGTTTGAATGCAAGAACAAAGATTCTCAGGACAGATTCAATAATGATGCAGACATAGCACTTCGATTAAGCAAAGACTATGGAACAGACCACACAGACTTTATTGTTACTCTTTCTAATTTTCTAGATGCTGTTGAGCCATGTATTGAAGCATTAGAGGAGCCTAGATTTAATAAGAATACACCAGCTTACTATCTTCTTAACCAAGAATTGGCTAGGCAAGGTATAGTAGTTACACTGTCTGGAGATGGTGGTGATGAGATTTTTACTGGATATAAACATCATAAATTTGTCAGACCTGCTGGAGCAGCACCAAACTATTTGGCACAGTGGTATAATCTTACAAAATTCAAACAGGCAATACCTTTCAATGGAGGTGGTGTTACAACCGACTCTGTTATTGGGTATCTTACCAAGTGGTTTCCCTGCTCTTCTATGTGCAGAGACCATATGAACAACCACCTATTCATAGAAACACTAACTCACTTACCAGAAGATTATTTAATAAGAAATGATAAACTAGGCATGAACTTTTCGATGGAGGGAAGATTTCCTCTAACGCTGAAGACTTTTAAAGAATACATTCTGTCTATAAACTCTTCTAAAAAAATATCATTAAAAGAAGAAGGATTGACTAAACCATTTAAATTGCTGCCTAAAATAAGTTATAGAGGACACCTTCCGGACTATGTAATAGATAAGATGAAAACAGGATGGTCAATTCCAACAAGTGAGTGGCTATCTAGCAAAAAATTTAGAGGAGAGTTTCTTGAACCTGCTCTAAAGAAAGGCTATCACGAGGCAACTGACGACCTGTTTAATTTTTCATCTATAAAAGGTATGAAGCCTGAGATGACTGTTTTTTATTTCAGGGTTTGGGCAAAGAAATATAACATAACACTTTAGAGGTTAATAGATATGTCACACAAAACTTTATGCGGCGCAACACAGGGAAAATTTTGGGGAAAGACCAGCTGTTACTATGTAAGCGAGAGTAGTGAGGTTCATTACATAGAGGCTAATAGAGGAGGGTATTGCTCTCGTCATCATCACGAAAAGAAGTGGAACAGATTTGTAGTCCTTGAAGGAAAATTGAAAGTAATACTTTATAAGGATGGAGGAGAAGATGAAACAATACTCACTAATGGGATGTTTTCTGATGTACCTCCTATGGTAGACCACAGATTTATAGCATTAGAAGACACCAAAGCTCTTGAAGTTTATTGGGTAGATGCTTTAGACCCAACAGATATAGTAAGGTCAGATACTGGGGGGATGTCGTGAAGAATATCATACTTGTTGGAAATGGCCCTTCTGTTCTTGAAAAAAATATGGGTAAAGAAATAGACTCATATGACTGTGTGGTTAGGTTTAATAATTTTGAAACAGAAGGTTTTGAAGATAACGTAGGAACTAAATGCAGCATACTAGCAAGAAGGTCTTGCGACGATGTTAAACTCTGGCCAGAAGACATGTTTGAACAGGTGTTATGTTTTGTAACATATTGCAAATGGACTTCTGGTATGATTAAGGTTGCTACTCATCTAAAAAGTTTTTATAAGAACTTAAAAGTAGTACCTCCTCATATTTGTGCTTCTTATGGTAGAAATATAGGCCTAGACCAACCTTTAGATGAATGGGCTTCTGTTGGAGCTCTAGCATTAAATTACTTTACAGAGATATATGATAAGATTACAATACATGGCTTTGACCATCTAGTAAAAAACGACGAAGGAATAGTAAAACATTACTTCAACAAACCCCCCAAAGATGATAGATTTCATAGTGGGGAGAAAGAGAGACTGTTTACAGAAGCATTAATACAACAAGGAAAAGTGGAAAGATTAATTTGAACCACTTTTTTGGTGTAAAATATTAATAGGGGGCGACTTGGCTTCGACTGAATGTTGAGTCTTTTAGTTGCATGTCGTGGTTGGTCATCAGGCCACGTTAAAAGATGACCAATAAATTTAAATGCTGAAAAAGAAATTTTAGCTCTGGCTGCTTAGCAGCTTAGGTTGTATAAACCTTGACCAATTATACTGACTCCAATAATTTGGATAGAGATGGCTAACTTAAATTAAAAAGGCCTTATAGACATAATGTCTTGACTCCGATAATTCGGATAGCTTTGCTCGTTGTGTGATAACAACAAGACAAACATGTAGAAGCTATAAGATAAACATGACAGGACGCGGGTTCGATTCCCGCCGCCTCCACTATGCCTAAGTTTTATGTAGAATCAACCACTGGTAATAAGATGGTTATAGATAGTCCTAGCGCTGAAGACGCTGCTAGAGCCTTAATTGTATTAAGACCCGACGTTGTTTACTCTCATATGTTACAAGGTAAGGATGTTTATATTTGCGCCAATGAAAAAGGTTTTGGTAGCCAAATTAGGACAGATATGATTTTTAGTGTAACTGAGCTTATAAAGAAAAAAGAGTCCTAGTAGGGAGACATAAGATGTTAAGAAGAAATTTTATTCAGGTGGGTAGTGCTGCCGCTGGCTTAGCTTCAATCTTTGGAGTCAAATCTTTAATTGCTAACCAAGATGGTTTTGACGCATACGAAGACAAATCTGTTGTCTGGCTATGGTTAGGTGGTGGGCCAACACAGTTTGAAACATTCCACGCTCCAACATATAGTGTTCCCGATGAATACAGACCTGTCTCAGGCCTGCTACACGACTCTAAAACAGAAATAGCCCTTGGTGGACTATGGGAAAATCTTTTTAAACACACAGACAAATTAAATGTTGTAAACTCTTTCACGCACAGAGACTCTTCGCACAGGCAAGGCACTCACTATATGATGACTGGCCACTACAATCCAGAAAGAGCCAATACTTCAGTAGCTAAGTATCCTTCATTTGGCTCTATTATCTCTGCTTGCTATGGAACAAACCATCCACAAAATGGTATGCCCTCTTATGTTAAACAGGCCAAGATTGAAGGAGACGAAGGTGCTTGGTTGGGAGGAGCATACAAGCCATTTGACCCATCGAATAAAGACAATCTAACACCAAGGACAGAACTTGAAAGATTTGCAAACAGAAGAAATCTTTTAGTTGATTTAGACAAAAACCTCATATCAGGAAAAAGCGCAAACTCATTAGACTTCTATAAAAGTCAGGCTTATGATGTTATGTTAGGCTCAGCTAAAGATGCTTTTGATGTAGATAAAGAATCTGAAAAAGTAAAAGAAATGTATGGGCAAGATTCGGTCGGTAAGCAGCTTTTACTCGCTCGCAGGTTAGTAGAATATGGAACCCGATTCGTTACCCTTCATTACGGCGGCTGGGATATGCATAGTAATATCAAGAAATCTTTGGAGGGAAGAGTACCTCCTGTAGATAAAGCTATCGCAGCTTTCCTACAAGATGTCTGGGACAAAGGTTTGAACGAAAAGGTTATGTTGATAGTAACAGGTGAATTTGGAAGAACAAAATTAAATGGCAATGGAGGTCGTGACCACTGGCCAGCTATTACTCCAATGTTAATGGCTGGAGGGGCATACCCTAGCGGCAGAGTTATTGGCCAATCTGATAAAGCATATGAGCCAACAAATAATCCTGTTGGCCCAATAGACCTTCAAGCAACTTTGTTTGACCATTTTGGGATAGACCATGCGGTTCAGAGAGTTGATAACTCAGGTAGACCTAGATACCTACTTGAGGGAGAAGGAAAAGTCTTTCTATAAAGATGAAAACACCTAGAGAGAAAACAGAAGGGCTACCCATAAAAAAGGTAGCCCTTTGCATTGTAGCTACAAGAAAATATAAAGAACTTATTCAATCTCTGATACGGTCTGCTAATAAATATTTCTTAACTCACCACCAAGTATCTTTTTTTATATTTGCAGACTCGCCAAACCCCAATGCTTTACTAGACACTGAAATAGATAATATACATTGGAGCCAAATAGAGCACCTTCCTTTTCCTTTGCCTAGTTTGTTTAGGTATAAATATATACTCAGTAAACAGCAGGAGCTTACTAATTTTGATTATATTTTTTATTGTGACGCAGACATGAGATTTGTAGGTGATGTCGGGGATGAGCTTCTTTCAGACGGTATAACCGCAATACAACATCCTCTAACAGCCCCTAAAGACTTAAAAGATTTTTGTCATATGACAGAGCATTTTAAATCATATGCTTTTGAAAAAAATACGAATTCCTTAGCTTATATTAGACCAGAAGAACAAAATATGTATTGGTGCGGGGGTATACAAGGAGGAGTATCTGAAAAATATTTATCTGTTATAGAAATGCTAGATAGTAATATAGACAAAGACCTTGGTCAAAATATAATAGCTACATACTACGACGAATCACACTGGAATAAGTATCTTTCAAAAAATCCTCCTAGTGTATCATTGCCTTTTTGGTACTGCTTCCCGGAATCAGCCGACTGGAAGAATAAACAAAATGTCTGGAAACCTGAGACTCGCATTCCAGATGACGAGGAAATAAAAATTCTGTGTTTAGATAAAGATTTACACGGAGGATATTCTTCTTATAGAGGAAATTCTAAAATATGACATATAAAGATATACAGTTGTACAGAGAACTACATATCCAAAACCCAGCTTACGGAGCTTCCGGTGTAGAGTATTATCGTGCAATTTTGGATTTTATAAATTTTCATTCTCCAAACTCAGTATTAGATTTTGGGTGTGGCAAAGGCACTTTAGTAGAAAAGTTAAGACAAACCACATCAGGAGTTATTATAGACGGATTTGACCCAGCTTTACAAAAGTTTGAAATAACACAACTCAAAACATATCAGATGATAATCACCACCGATGTATTAGAGCACATACATATAGATGAGTTGGATATTTTATTTAAAGATATTAAAAAATTTCAGCCAAACACAATGTATCATGTAGTTTGCAATAGAGAGGCTGTGCATATATTACCTGATGGTAGTAACGCTCATAAGATTGTTGAATCTGCAGAGTGGTGGGCAGAAAAAATCAAAACCTGCTTTGATGAATATGATGTTAAGTACCATGTAAACTTAGATAAGTCTAACTTTTGTCTTGTAAAAAAATAATGAAAGTAATTTTAGTAGGAAACGGAACATCGGTATTAGACCATGAGTATGGGTCTGTTATAGATTCATTTGATATGGTAGTAAGATTCAATGACTTTAGAATACAGGGTTTTGAGAAAAATGTGGGCAAGAAAACAGATTGTTGGTTTACCTGCGAAGACCAGCACATAGAAGAGATAGGCAGCTTCAAAAAAGTCGTTTTGCATACTTGGCAGTATGAGAAAAGCACTTTTATTAAGGAATTTAGTAAAAGAGGAAAATTTGAAATTACTAAAAAAGAAGATGTAGATAGGATACCTGTAGCATGTAATTTTCCGAGCACAGGACTCATAGCAATCCATCATTTTATAAGAGAGGTTGGGTACGTTACCATAACAGGGTTCGACTGGTGGGAAAGAGAAGAACATCACTATGGAGATGACATACATATAAGAGGCAATAGGCACAAGCCGCTTCAAGAATATCAAGTTATAAAAAAGCTAGAGTCTGACGGAAAACTAGGATTTCTCTGATGGCATGTTCGTTGTCAAATACGTATAATTTTTTGTTTATTCCGATACCAAGAACAGCAAGTGTCAGTATAGGCAAAAGCCTCTCTTCTTTTGTTGAGTATTCACCGCTTAAGAAAATCTATCATCCTAGCGCAAAAGACGTAGAAAATAGTCTTACCAAAAGTGGATTAGATTGGGACGATTATTTTTCCTTTACATTTGTAAGAAATCCATGGGAAAGGGCGATTTCTTTCTTCTTTAAATTCAGAAGCTCTTTGTATGACAGTCCTAGAGATTGGATTATTAGCAACCAAAATAAAGAAATACCAAAGCACACACAGCCAAATAAACATATCTCAAGCAAAGAATTTAAGAAAAATTTAATTCCAAGCCAATCACAGTTCATACAAGGTGTTAATTTTGATTTTATAGGAAGGTTTGAAAACCTACAGCATGACTTTAATTTTGTTTGCAAAACAATAGGGGTGCCAAAAAGAAGTCTTCCGAGACTAAATGCATTAAGTTATGGCTCTTACAAAGATTATTATCAACACGATACTGTAGAAATAATAAGAACAAAGTACAAGAAAGAAATAG
>MDSZ01092975.1_pt1 | contig 23703 bp, 22 predicted proteins | sample 811201 | NCBI WGS metagenome assembly MDSZ01 (sample SAMN05326647, study PRJNA326480) | marine metagenome | isolation source: seawater | place: Indian Ocean: North | collected 2010
TAAAAACATTTAATTTTGGAAAACCTGAAATTCGAAGAATAATTTTAGTATGAGAGTTAAAAAATATATTAAGGATTAAAGGAATGTAAGATAGTAAATGTACTATTAAAAAATCAGGCTTCTTAGTTTTAATCAATCTATATAAAGGTATTAGTGAAAAAAAACCCACAAATAAATAAAATATTCTTGACTTAATAAATCCTGAGATATTTTTTTTGTAATTTAACTTTCTTGCTAAAAATAAATCAATATAATTTATATTATTATTTTTTTGAATTTTGTAATTACTCCATTCACCGAAAACATTTATAAGTGATGTTTCATAATTTTTGGAATACTTGTTTAATCCAGACAAAGAATTTGAAACAGCTTTTACTGTTGCGACAGAGCTGTTTATATGTGGAGACCAATAATATATTATTTTTTTTATTTTCAGAACTTTTTAATTTTTGATTTAATAATAATGTAAATTACTATAAATAAATCATAAATACAAAGCATAATGAATGAAAAAAATTTATTAATTTTTATGCCTTCAGTTGAAGGTGGGGGTGTTGAAAAAAACTTTTTTTTAATCGTCAATTATATTAGTGATAAATTTTCAAATATTTCTTTAATAACTGCTGATAAGTCAATTAAAAAAAAAATTAATAAAAAAATAAATATAATTGGTCCTAACTCAAATATTTGGCAAACGAAATCCAGATACCCTAAATATTTTATATGTGTTTTGTATTTAATAGAATTTTTAATCTCTAACAAAAAAACTTTAATTTTTTCTTTCCAAGCAAATTTATATGCAATACTAATTGCAAAAATTTTTAAAAAAAAGATAATTACTAGATCTAATGCATCCTCGGAAGGTTGGTCTAAAAATTTTGTAAAAAGGTTTATATATAAGATTTTTCTTAAACTATCTGATCAAGTTGTAGTAAACAGTTATGATTTTAAAAAAGAATTAGATAATAAATTTAATATTAGTTGTCATGTTATTTTAAATCCTCTTAACAAATTAGAAATTAATAAAAAAAGTAAAGAAAAACTAAAATTTGATTTTTTTAAAAAAAATAAGATTAAACTCATAACTGTTGGAAGATTAGTTGATCAGAAAGATCAATTAACACTTTTAAAAGCAATTAATTTAATAAAAGAAAAAAATATTCAATTACTAATTATTGGAAACGGTGAAAAAAAAGCAATATTAATGAATTATATAATAAAAAAAAAACTATCATCCATTGTTAAAATAATTTCATTTAAAACAAATCCCTTTAAATATATGAAACAAGCAAATATTTTTTTACTGACCTCTAAATTTGAGGGTTTGCCAAATGTTTTATTGGAAGCTCAGGCTTTAAGAAAATACATTATTTCAACCAAATGTCCAACTGGTCCTAGGGAAATTCTATTAAATGGCAAAGCAGGAGATTTGGTTAATATTGGTGACTATAAAAAATTATCAAAAAAAATTGAAATATATTCTATTAAAACTTTAAAAAATAAAAAAGAATTAAACAAAAAAATTAATTATGGTTATAAAAATTTAAAAAGGTTTGAGTTTAATTTAAATATGAAAAAATATTACAATTTAATCAAAAAATTTTATATCAATTAAAAGTTTAATTTTTTGGTCTTTTTATCATGAAATTCTAACAATATATTATATTCTTAAAATTATATCTTTTATAAACACCTCTTGTATCAAAAATAATTTTTGAGTTCTTTGATATATAACTATAGTCATATTTATCATGATCTGTAACAAGAAGAACCGCTGAAAATTTTTTTAAATTATTTTTATTTAACAAAATAGATTTTTTTATTATTTTATTTTGTCTTCCCTTTCTGATTTTATCAAAATACGGATCATTATATTCAAAATTAATCTTTTTTTTTTTTAAAATTTTCATAATTTCAAATGAAGGTGACTCTCTATCATCATCAACATTTTTTTTATAAGCAACACCCAAAATTAAAATTTTAGGCTTACGATCTTTAAGCTTATTTAACATTTTTTTTATAACCCACGATGGCATTAAAGTGTTAATTTTACCAGCTAAGGGAATAAATTTAGGAGCATACCCTTTTTTTTTTGAAATCCATGATAAATAATATGGATCAATAGGAATACAATGACCTCCCAATCCTGGACCTGGTAAAAATTTTTGAAACCCAAAGTTTTTGGTTGACGCTAAATCAATTACTTTAAAAATATCAATTTTTAGATGGTCACAAATTATTTTTAACTCATTGATCAATCCTATATTAACTGATCTGTAAAGATTTTCTAAAAGTTTTGACAATTCTGCAGATTTTAAATCATCTGATTTAACTCTTTTACGAATAATATGTTTGTATAACATATCCATCAAAATTAGGCAGTTTTTTGAAAATCCACTGATTACTTTTGGTGTTTTTTTATAAGTGAAATTTTTATCACCTGGATTCTCTCTTTCAGGAGAGTAACCTACAAAAAAATTTTTTCCAAAAATTAATTTTTTTTGACTTATAATATCGATCAAATCATTTGTTGCACCTGGATAAACAGTACTTTCTAACACTAAAAGTTGATAAGGTTTTACAATCTTTTTTAATTTTTTTGCACAATTAAAAACAAAGCTCATATCTGGTTTAAAATTTTTTAAAGGGGTTGGTAAACAAATTAATATTGCATCACACTTTTTTAAAATACTGTAATTTGTACTTAAATTCTTTATGTTGTTCTTGAAATATTTAAAATTTTTAAGATTCTTAGTTTTAATATATGATAAGCCTTTTCTTAATGTCTCAATTTTATTATTATCATTATCAACACCGACCACTTCAATTCCAGCTCTAGAAAATCTTTCACAAATAGGCAATCCTACATATCCGAGACCGATTATTCCAACTGTTAACTTTTTATTTTTGAATTTTGAAAGTAATTTTTTAATCATAAGTTTTGTTTCATCATTTAAACTAATTTATTAGAAATTTTGAGATCGTTTTCTGAATTAATTTCAAATGATTGTTTATTTGTAAGCACAATATGACCTATTTTCAAATTTTCATCTTTATCAAAAAATCGTCTTTTTTTAGTTACTGTAAATCCCATAATTTGTTTATAAATTGTGTCTCTTTCTAATTTTAGGTTTGATGATCTTATTAAACTTTTCAATCCTGATCCATCGTGTTTATAGTATTGATGGTTTTCTTGAGTAACACATATAATCTTATCAGAATTAAAAAGTTGCAATGTATTTATTCCATCATCGATTTCTCTTGAAGATATAAAGGGAGTTCTAAATGACATCTGCATTATATAATCATATCTTAATTTTTTATTTTTTATTTTTTTCAGTGTGTGTTTTATAGTTTTTTTTAATTCAGTGTTTACGAACCCAAAATTTTTTGGTCTTTTAATTGTTATAATTTTATTTTTATATTTCTTTTTTAAAATTTTAAGTAATTGATCATCAGGTGAGGTTATTACTAACTTATTTATTAATTTGGAGCCAAGAATTGATTCGATTGTAAAAAAAACCAGTGGTTTTTTTTTTAATTTTTTAAGTACTAAGCTGTTTGGATTTAATTCTAAACCCCTTATAGGTAAGATCGAGAGAACATTTTTTTTAATTTTTTTATTTTGTAATTTTGCAATTATTTTAGATCTATTGGAAAAAATTTTTTTATTGTTTTTAGTTAAACTTTTTTCATGTTGTCTATAATAAAAAAGAGGGAGATTTATATTTCTCACAACATATTTTTTAATAAATTTCAACCATAAATAATAACCATCTTGACAATTAAATTCTTCATCATATCCACCTATATCTATAAGATTTTCTTTTCTAATCATTGTGCAAGCACCATGAGCAGGCTGATCTAGCAATTTAACTTTTTTAAAATCATGCCTTCTCACTTGCCCTAAGATTTTGCCATTTTTATCAACTTCATAATAATCTGGAAAAACTAAACTTATCTTTTTATCTCTCTCTAATATATTAGACATGATTTCAAGTGCATGTGGGTCAAGCCAATCATCTGAGTCAAGTCTCATTATATATTTCGCCTTTGATAATCTCAGTGCTAAATTATTTGAAACAACCAAACCCTTGTTTTTTTGAAAAATGATTTTTATGTTTTTTCTATTTTGAAATTCTTTAATAATCTCTATTGATTTATCTTTAGATCCATCATCAATAATAATTAGTTCATAATTCTTGAAAGTTTGGTTGAGCACACTTTTAATTGCTTTCTTAATATAATTTCCATAATTATAATTAGTAATATATACAGTAATCAGGGGGTTTATTTTTAACATTACAAATTTATTTAATTAAAATGTATTTCATTTTTAGTTTTTTAAAAAATTTATTTTTTTATCATTATTTAAGTAAGTTGAAATATAATTCTGCTTATAATCAAAATCAATGACTGAAAAATTACGCCGAAAATTTAAAAAATCAAAATGTAATGATGAGTCTTGAGAAACAATTACGTATGAAAAAAATTTATTATCAAAATTATTTATTTTTTTTATCTTAATATCAGAGTCGAAATAAAATTTATTTTTTGGATGAAGTTTGAAATAAAATATTTTATTTTTCTTTAAGATTGAACTATTTTTTGCATAAAAATATAAATCTTTAATATCGTGAAGACCTGGTAAAACCAAGATTTTATTAGATTTTTTTCTTATTTTTATTTTATCAATAAGGTCAAATTTATTTTTGTTTTTTTTATTTATAATTAAAGAAATTTTTGTATTTTTATATTTTGATCTGTAATCCCTTAAAGAAAACTTATTAGAAGAATAAATCCTATCAGGAGTATACATTTTTTTATATTTTAAAGATTTTATTAAATCAAACCACATTAAATTATTTGAGAAAATACCGTGTTGATATCCAAAAATTTTTATTTTGTTCGAAAACTCTTTGATACTTCTCATTAAATAAAAACCAAAACTATATTCAAACAAGTAGAGGTTTATACTTTTAACATTTTTTTTCTTTAAAAATCGAGGAATAGCTTTTGAATAAATTTCTAACTTTGATCTATTTACGTAGCTACTGAGATAAAAATGATTTAATTCACTTGTAAAATCTAAACCTTTTAAAATAACCCTAAATTCTTTTAACTTTTTAAATGTTACCATATTTAAAAAGTGCTTCATTAAAAGTGATAGAATATCTGAGATTCCAATGAATTGTTCTAAATTTAAAATGTTTTTACCATGTGTAATTTTTGCAAAAAATAATAACTTTCTTAAATTAAAATTTAAATGAGTTTCGTCACTCAGTAGGAAGTTACAAATATTTTCTTGATTGTAAAGTAACTCACCTTTTCCATAAAGATACTTATTAGGATATAAAGATACATAATAACTATTATCTTGACTTGTTTTAATTTTATTCTTTGAAAAAAATTTTAAAAAAAATACTAAAAAAAAACTTTTAATTAAAAATTTGATTATCTTCAAATTGTAAAAATTAATTTTCAACTTATCATAAGTTAAATCCTTTTTTTCAATACGTAAATTTAGATGATCAAAAATTTTTAGTGTAGACTTATTGTCCGAAATGATTTTAATTTTATTTATTTTTTTTTTTGATATAATATGTTTTATTGTTAAAAAATTTAATATCCTATCTGGAAATGAATATCTATCATTTCTCAAATTAAAAATTTCCATTTCTGAAAGAAAAAATTTACTATCATAATTATTTAAGATAAATTTTTTAAACTCATTAATTAGAACTTTGTAATTTTTTTTTCTTAAACTTAAATAGTTTTTTAACTTAATAGACTTGCAATTATATAAGTTGATATTACCATTATTCAAATAAACATAATGTTTGTTTTTTTCATTAAAATCATAATTTTTACTTATATCAATTATGAGTAAAGTATTATTTTTCATCTTACTTATAATATGACAAATACCATTTTATAAATTTTTTTACTCCAAGACTCACACTAGTTTTGGGAATATAACCAAAATCTCTTTTTAATAATTTTGTACTAGAGTGAGTTTGTATTACATCTCCTTTTTGCAAGGGTAAAAAGTTTTTTTTTGCTTTTATATTTAAATTTTTTTCAATTAGTTTTATATATTCCATCAAGGATATCTTTTTACCATTACCAATATTATAAATACTAGAACTCAAAAGTTTTTTTCTTTTCTTTATAATCTTAATTATTCCGTCAACAATATCTTCTACGAAAGTAAAATCTCTTGAATGTTTTCCTTTGTTAAAAACATCAATGGGCTTTCCCTTTAAAATATTTTTTGTGAATTTGAATAAAGCCATATCTGGACGTCCCCATGGACCATAAACAGTAAAAAATCTCAATCCAATTGTGTTGATGTTATAAAGTTTACTGTATGAAGCTGCTATTACTTCATTAGATTTTTTTGTGGCCGCATAAAGTTGAATTGGATTATTTGTGTCAAAATTTTCTTTTATAGGAAATCTATTTTGTATTCCATAAATACTACTTGTACTAGCATAGATTATTTTTTTTATTTTATACTTTTTTGCTAAGTCAATTATATTAAAAAATCCTATAATGTTATTATCAATGTAAGATTTTGGATTAATTAATGAATAACGTACTCCTGCTTGAGCTGCCAGATTAATTATGCACTCAATTTTGTTTTTTTTAAAAATGTTCTCTAATTTTTTATAATTCTTTATATCTACTTTTTTAAATAAATAATTTTTATATTTTTTTAAAATCTTATTTCTGTCTTTTTTTAATCTTTGATCATAATAATTATTTAAATTATCAACACCTATCACTGTAAAGCCATCTGATAAAAGCTTTTTAGATAAATGAAATCCAATAAATCCGGCAGACCCTGTAATTAAATATTTCATTTTATACTTCACTTATTATATCTTTCAAATTAGAGACTTTTTTTTCATTAAAAAAACCAAAGTCTTTTCTGTATTTTTTTAGTAAATTTTGTCTTTTTTTTAAATTCCACCACTTTTCAATATTTTCGTTAGAATCAAGGCTTTTTAATGTATTATAAAGACTTTCTGGCGTCTTATGAACAATGCCTAATTCTATAAATTTTTTTAAATAACCTTTAGATTTTTCGTTCAATAAATTCAAATTGTGAATGAATAAGATTAATGTTGGTCTATTTATCGCTAAACATTCTAAGTGTCCTGTAGAACAAAAAGTATGAATAATTAATCTTGCAGAATTTATTTCTTTTATCATCTTTTTATTTGGATCTATAAATTTCAACTCTGAATTATGAGACAAAAATTGTTCTTTTTCATGCCAAAATGTAGTGGCTTGGTTTAATTTAACAAACAAATTTTTAGAAATCTTTTTTCCTTTTATAAGTGAAAAAAAAGTACATAAATTCTCAAAATATTTCTTACTTTCTAAAAAGCCACTATCAATCTTAATTTCTCGATTATAGCCTTTGCGCATTCTTACCTCTATTATAATTTTGTCGGATTTCTCTGATGAATTGATAATATTTTTAATTATACCTAAAGGTATTACATTATTTTTTTTAATATTACCCCATGATAAATATTTATCAGAAATTTTCACCTCATGAATTGTACTGAAGTGAAGCTTGTGCTGAAAATAATTTCCACCATGTTGAGCTAAAATTAAAGAAGATCCATTTTCAACGTTTTTAGCAATATATCTATCCATTAATGTGTTTCTGCTTATTCCTAGGCAAGTAAATATTTTTTTTGGTGACTCTGGATAGGGTATTTGATCAACAATCTTTTCAATAGCATCAAAATTTTCTAGGAGTGATGAAGGTAAATTTGATAATAGTTCAGTGCTTAAAAAATTTTTTAAACCTTTTTGAGATGATTTTAATTTTTCTAAATTTTTTCTATGAAAATTAAACAAATCCTTTTTTTCAAAAAGAAAATAAGGTCTCAATACCTTGTAGTATAATATGGACTTATTTATAAAAAAATTTAATTTTAATTCTTGTAAATTTGACATGTAAGTAGAGAAAATCAATGTTGCTTTTTTTTTTGAAAAAAAATTTAACATTCTCTGTATAAACAGTGATATTTTTTCTTTAAAACTTTTATTTGTCAGTTTTAGATAAATTTTCTCTCTCTCATAATTTTTTGCAAGTTTTCCTGTTTTTTTTATTGTAAATTTTTTAGAGAATGAATGTTCAATAATTTTGGAATACATATAATGATTCCAATAATCACTAGTTGATATTTTTGTAAAATCTTCAATTCCTAAAGGAATTATTTCTTTGATATTTATTTTTTTTTTTAAAAAAATAAAATTCTTACCTTTTAAAGAGCTTATTAAGTTCCACTTAAAAGATATGGATGATATAAACCAATAAAGCCAAGGTCCTAAAATAATCGACCAATATCTTCTTGAATAATTCTTTTTATGATATTTGTTTAAAAAAATTATTAATTCTTTTAAAAAATAATCATAAAACTTCAAGTTTTTTTTAATATCACTTAATTTTCTTTCAAAGTTATTCCATTTTTTATAATAAATTATATTCTTCTTTAGAATATATCTGTTGTCAAATACAGGTAACTCTAAATATTTTTTTGGAAAACTATTTTTTGTTTGAGATTGCAAAAAGTCTGTAATCAAATTTTCTTTCATATCAAATTAAATAATCAGCATTTTTTAGTTTTAAGCGTAATCAAATTTTTTTAATACCATGTTTAAGTTAGCGCATATATTTTTAATCTCTTTATCACCTAAATTCACTGAAGACGGTAAAGCAATTATTGATTTCGAGAGACTTATTGAATTATCTAAATTATTTTGTTTTGAATAATATTTTCTATAAGGTTTCATCAAATGTACTGGATAGAAACAATTTCTTACCTCAATGCCATTTTTTAAAAGATGGCTCATTATTTTATCTCTAAACGGTAAAAATTTTTTTTTAAGTTTTATGTAATATAACCAGTAAGAGCTTTTAGATCCTAAAAAATTTTTTGAAAAAAAAATTTGTTTATTGCCGTTTAAATAAACGCGATATTTTTTTGCTATGGTCCTTTTTTGCTTTATAAAAAAATTTAATCTTTGCATTTGAGCATAACCAACAGCTGCTTGAATATTTGTCATCCTATAATTAAAGCCCACGTAATCGTGCCAATATCTTTTTTTTGAACTCATTCCATGATCTCTAAGTTTTTTTGCAATTTCGAAGTGTTTCTTCTTCTTAAAACAGATCATCCCACCTTCTCCTGTTGTTATTGTTTTATTGCCAAAAAAACTAAATGTTGAAGCATCTCCAAAATTTCCTACATGATTTTTTTTGCAATAAGTGCCCATCGCCTCAGCACAATCCTCTACTAATTGTAATTTGTATTTCTTTGCAATTTTCTTAATTTTATCTATATCGCAACCATGCCCATATAAATAAACTAATACAATGGCCTTAGTTTTTTTGGTTATCGCCTTTTCGATTTTTTCGGGATCTATACATAAATTGTCCTTATCAATATCAACTAATACTGGCTTAGCTCCTAAATATATTGCTGCGTTTATTGGAGATATAAAAGTCAAATTAGGAACAATTACCTCATCATCATTCTTAATTCCTAAGCTAGCCAAAGCTAAATGTAGCGCAGTTGTTCCACTAGTTGTTGACAGAGCATATTTTGACTTAATAAATTTAGAAAAAGATTTCTCGAATAATTTAACATATTTTCCTCCAGAAGATATCCAACCTGAATTTATACAATCGTTTAAGTAAAGAATTTCATTCCCTAAAAATTGTGGTTCTGATACAGGAATTTTATTCAATTTAAAATTAATTGCGTAATCAACTAATTTCTTTTGGTTATTTACAAGTGGTAAATGAGTAAGATTTGAGCCCATTTCTCTTTGAATTGTTTCAAAAGATGAATTTACATTTAGATATTTACATTTTTTTCTTAAAATAATTTTAGAAATATTTGTGTTTAAAGTAAATTTTTTTAATAATGCCCTTCTCACATCTCCATCAGTTATAACATTTAAAAATTTTTTTTTATTAACAACAAATGCAATTCTTTGTCCTCCTTTTTCAATAATCTTAATAGCCTCTTTTAATGAACAATCCTTTTCAACAATTAGATCTTTTAACTGTGGTAATTTATTTGAATTCATTTATAAAGTAATCAACTTTTGTTTTAAAATGTTTATTTGATTTTTAAGTATTTTTGGAGAAGCATCATAAACTTCAATACTGTAATATTCTAAATTTTTTTTTATATGAGGTAAAAACCACGCATTTTTTTTGAAAGGTTCATTGGTATCAGAATAACCATTGTTATCTGAAAAATGATATCCTTTAGCATATCTATTCATAATTTTTAGAGATTTAATTGGATCAAATTTTTCAGTTTTAGCGCTTACTTTTAAATGAGCAACATCAATTAACAATTTAACATTTTGAGGCATAGATTTGAAAAAAATTTTAACATCATTGTGGTTGGTTAATAAAAAAGGATTACCTTTAAATCTATTATAGTTTTTTTTTGTAACTACATTGTTTTCTAATAATATATTAATGTTTTTTTTTTTGGCAAATTGAGATATTTTTTTTGTTTGTTTTGCAAAATTTTTTAACGCTTTTTTTTTACTAATCATTTCTATTTTTTCAAATTTTTTTCCTAAAAGTTTAAAATTAGGATCAAGTCTAAAACCTGCATGAAAACTGTAAGTATCACCTCCAAGTTTTTTAACCAGTAAAATTGCTTTTTTAATTTGGTTGATAGATTTATTAAGAATTTTTTCATTTTCAGAGGCAAGATTAATTACAAATGGTTCCTTTGGTGGTGGAAAATAATTATGAACTCTTAATTTCAATTTTTTTTTAAAAGATAAAATTTGTTTTAATTGGTTTTTTGAATACTTTCCTCCAGATAATTCTATTGAAAAAATCTTGTTTTTTTTAAGAAATTTTATTGCCTGTGCCCCTGTTAAATTTTTGTAACCACCTGTGGATATTGATATATTATTTTTCATTTGTATTTTCTAATTCTTTTTTTAATTCTTCATATTCTTTAATTTTTCTTTTCATAAAATTTAAAGTTAGTAGACTTTTTTTCGCAATACCTTTGGGGGTAAGAATATAGATGTAGTTAATTTTATTTTTATTGTTTCTAAAATTTTTTATTTTGATAAGTCCTTTTTTTTTCAAAGCATTAAGACAATAATTTAATTTTCCCAAACTAAATCCAAGTTCATCTGCTAGAATTCTTTGAGATACTTTGGGTTGTTTACTTATCTTTCTTAATAAATCGAGATTATCTTGATTTTTTTCCATAAATGTTCAAAAATTGAACAAATATATCGTTCAACTATTGAACTTTCAACTAAAATATCTTAATTTAGCTTAATTTTATTCAATAATATAATATTGTGAAAAACTTTATCAAAAATTTAAATAGAACCTTTGTAATTGCTGAAATAGGTGTAAATCATAATAATAATATTTCTCTAGCAAAGAAGCTTATTAGAAATGCTAAATATGCTGGTGCAGATGCAGTTAAATTTCAAACCTTTAAGGCAGAAAATCTTGTATTACCTGGTACTAGAAAAGTAAAATATCAACTAAATTCTTCGGCAGATAAAGAGGATCATTATCAAATGATCAAAAAACTTGAGTTAAGTTATAAAGATCACAAAACTCTTTTTAAATATTGTAAAAAAAATAACATTATTTTTTTATCAACACCTTATGATGTTAAAAGTGCGAAATTTTTAAATAAACTAGGTGTTAAAATATTTAAAACAGCCTCAGCAGATTTAATTGATTATAATCTTCATAATTATTTGGCAAAATTAAAAAAACCAGTAATAATTTCAACGGGTATGTCATCGTTAAACGATGTAAAAAAAACGATACAAATTTATAAAAAAAATAATAATTCTGATATTTCTTTACTGCATTGTGTGTCTAATTATCCCTGCTCCTTAAAATCAATAAATTTAAATGTAATTAATTCTTTGAAAAAATTTGGATTCACAGTTGGATATTCAGACCATAGTAATGACATTATGATACCAAGCTTGGCTGTTTCGATAGGGTCAATGATTATTGAAAAACACTTTACTTTAAACAAAAATTTTAAAGGACCTGATCACAAAGCATCATTTAATACTAATGAGTTAAAAAAAATGATTAAACAAATTAGAAAAGCTGAATTAGTGATGGGTAAAAAGATTAAAAAAATTCAACCAGAAGAATTAGAAATGTCAAAGATTTCAAAAAAGAGTTTATATTTTTGTAAAAATAAAAAAAAAGGTTCAAAAATTAAAAGTAGTGATTTTATTTCCTTAAGGCCTGGCTTGGGAATAAACCCTTTTTCGATAAATAAATTCATAGGTAAAAAACTTAAAAATGATGTGAAAAAAAATCAAATCGTTAAATATAATCTTTTCTACTAATGACTAATGAGATGACAAACACTTGTTGTAATAATCATAATCAAAAAATGATTTTTTCATCAAAAGATTATATGTGGAAAATATGCGAGAACTGTGATTTGATATATCAATTAAGTAATAGTGAGAGAATAAATAAAGTAAAAGAAATTCAATTTGATAACTTTAGAGAACCAGCAGAAAGAGGAATATCTGAATTTCTTTCAATTATAAAAAAATTAAAGAAATATTCCGAATTGTCTAATTTAACTTTTTTTGATTTTGGATGTGCTGATGGAAGTTATCTAAAAATAGCGGAAAAATATTTTAAAAAGGTTCAGGGCATGGAACCAAATAAATTTTTAAAAGAAAGAGCAATAAAAAAAAATTTAGTAATTTTAAATGATGATTTTTTAGAAAATAATGAAAATTATTATGATGTAATATTTACCAGAAATACATTTGAGTATGTAAATGGCTTTTCTCATTCGTTAAAAAAATTGATTGAGAGACTAAATTATAATGGCTATTTTATATGGAGAGATAAATTTTATGATTATTATCCAAAAAATTATTCTAGTATTGATTTTTCTGATGGCTTCAATTCTCTTCCTACTAAAAATGCAATTAGATATCATTTATCAACGAATCAAATAAATATTTTAGAATACCGTTTTTATTTTGATAAAAGTTTTTTGATAATCGGGCAAAAGAAAAGAAACTTTAAAAAAGTTTTTAAAAAGAAAATTAATATAAACAAAATTTTTTATAATAACTATGTATTTTGTAGTTTCATCTTCTATTTTACAAAAAAAATACAAATTATTTATATGCTTATTAGAAAACTAAAAAATTTAATCTTTAAATAAAACCAAATGGAAAATTACTTAAATTTACTCACTAAGGAAAATAGTAAACATGTAATTCTATTTATTATTTTAAATATAATATTAGTTTTTGCAGAAACTTTTTCGATCGCTCTTATACCATTGTTTATTGATTTTGTGGTAAGTTCTAAGCCAATTTTACCTAATTACTTCTCTTTTTTTAAAAATTTTCTCAGTCCCGAAAATAAAGATGATTTACTAAACTTTGGTATAATTTTTTTTACTATCATTTTTTTGATTAAAAATTTTTTTTACCTTTCAGTTGTTTTTTATCAGGCATCATTAAAGAAAAAATTTAATTATTTTCTAAAAAGAAAATTTTTAGGACTTTATATTTTTGCACCATTTGAAACAATGAAGTCATATAATACCTCAGAAATCTTGAGAAATACTGATACAGAAGTACAAAATTATGTAACAAATTTTTTTAATATTTTAAAATTTTCAAAAGACTTCCTTTTACTCTGTGCTATTTTTTTTCTACTTTTAGTAGTTGACATATACTCAACTATAATAGCTTTATTATTTTTAATATTTTGCGTAGTTTTATATTTTTTTGTTTTTTATAATTATTTGAATCAACTTGGTTTAAGAAGATTAAAAACAGTCAATGCAGTTTATCAATGGATTAATCAAACTTGCGGTGCAATCAAAGAAATTAAGATTACAAAAAAAGAGAATAAAGTTTTAGAAAATTTTTCAAAAAAAGTAGATATTTTTGAACAATCAAAAAAAATAACTGAAATAATAAGCGCTCTACCTTCAGCTCTCTTTGAGATAGTCTTTGTCATAATTATACTTCTTTTGATAAAATTTATAGCCCATGCAGATTCTATTACTGCACTTCCTTCCTTGTCACTATACATAGTAGCGTTCATTAGATTGTTACCCATTGTTTCTCGTGTTGGATCAAGCATAACTATATTGAGATCTTTTAATCCTTCAGTGCGATTATTAAATGATGAAATTAATAAATTGGAGAAATATTCAAAAAAAAACGATAAATTCAATAATTCTTTAAAAGAGTTAGTTGTATTTAAAGAAGATTTTGAATTAAGTAATATATCTTTTAAATATAGAGATGGTGATCATGAAATATTTAGTAATTTCAATTTTAAGATAGAAAAGGGAAAAAGTATTGCATTTCTAGGTAAATCTGGTTCAGGCAAAACAACTTTAATAAATATTATTTGTGGTCTTTTAAAACCAACTAATGGTGAAATATTAGTTGATGGAAAATTAATTAAAGAAAAAATAACAGGCTGGCAACAAAATATTGGATTAATTTCTCAAGAAAACTATCTACTTGATGACACTTTAGAAAATAATATTATTTTTTTAAGTAATAAAGAATCTATCAATAAAAAAAAGCTTGATGATGCAATTTTTTACTCGGGTGTATCTAATTTTTTAGATGATTTAAAGTATGGGTTAAATACAAAGATTGGTGAAAAAGGATCGATTCTCTCCAGTGGACAAATACAAAGAGTTGCTCTTGCAAGGCTTTTGTATAGAGATCCCGAGGTATTAATCTTAGATGAATTTACAAATGCGTTAGACCCAGAAAATGAAGATTTCATATTAGAAAAATTAAAAAAATTACAAAATAAAAAGAAGAAGACTTATATAATTATTTCTCATAAATTAAAGCCACTTAAAATTTGCGATGAGATAATTATTTTAGAAAAGGGTAAAATTTCAGAAAAATTTAATTATCAAGATTTTTATAATAAATACAATCTTTTATATGATTAAAAATAAGTAATTATGTTTGAATATATAAGAAAAAAATTTTTGAATAGAATGTTCGTTCATCAGCATTTTTTTGAGATTTATCACAAAATTTTCTTAAAAAAAAATATTAAAGACCTCTTTGAAAACGGTTATTCAATTTATGATAAAAAATTTCCTCTTGAAAAAATAAATCTCTATAAATATTTAAAGTATTCAAATTATGATTTTGATGTTGATAGAAAGAAAATAGAAGTTATCGATTTGAAAAAAATCTACTCTATTCTCCTTGAAATAGGAGTTATCTCAGTAATTAAAAATTATTTAGGACAGAAAGTTTATGCTTATGATAATTCAATTTTTACATTAGGTAACAAGATTTCTCACAATCGTAGCATGCAGCCTCATCATGATGCAAAATTTAGAAGAATTAAAATTTATGTTTGGCTTAATGAGAAAAACCTGAAAACCCACCCACTATACTATCTAAAAAAAACTCATAAAAACGTTAAAAATTGGCATAATTACGAGGAAACAAGATTTCCGGATATTGATGAAAAAGAATTTGATGCAATTTATGGTGATAAAGGAAACATCATTTTTTTTGACACACACGGCATTCACTCATATTTTAAAACGACCAATGTTCCGAGGTCAGTGATAGAGTTAACCTTCGAACCTTTTGGTTTTCTAAATAGACTCAATAAAAGAAATATTAAAACTGAAATTAATAGATTGAATCTTTTTGATTTAGATGAATTAATTAATTAGATGATTAAATTAGAATTATATTAAAATAATTATGAGAATAATTTGGATTATAGATAATAAATATAGAGAATTATATGGTTTATATGACTTAAAAAAAAAACTTCTTGATCATAAAATTGATATATATTTTTTTCATATTCCAGTTTGGAAAACTGCAATAGATTTAATAAATCCCCATATTGTTGTTGTCCCAAATTTATTTAAAAGGTCATGTGCCCCTATAGTAGAATACACATCAAAAAAAAAAATTGATACATTTATGCATTCATCAGAGGGAATGTATTACACGGATGAAGTTCAAAAATTTAAGTATCCTATTCCCTTGATAAAAAAAATAAACAAAGTTCTTGTTTGGAGTAAATTAGATGCAAAATTTTTAATAAAAAAAGGTTTTAAAAATAAAATTATAGTTACGGGTTGCCTTAAATTTGATAAAAAAAATTATATTAATAATAAAGAATATAACAAAAAAATAAAAGTAATCGGAATACCAACACATTCTAGAGTTATATCTGGTAAAGGAGTTTCAAAAAATAATATTCCATACCTTTTGCGTCATCTAATAGAAAATCACGGTAAAACAAGGATAGGATATCTTAAATTTGAAATTGAATATATCCAAAGTCTTGTCAATATTTTTAATAGTATTAATAAAAATTTTCAGGTGATTTTAAAAGCGAGCCCATTCGAGGATCGAGACATTTATCAAAAAACTTTTCCTGAATTTAAGATATTTAAGGGTGATGATATTAGAGATTTCTTAAAAAAAGTTGATGTGATACTTAATGTTTACAGTTCTACAGCTGTAGATGCCTTAAAGTTTAATGTTCCAGTTATTAGCATAACTAAATTTATCAACTGGGACAAAACAGTTTTAGCAGACAAAAATAAAGGCCCAATGGCAAAAAGTGGTGCGGGCACATTATCTATTCAACCAAGAAATATTAATGAGTTAAAAAAATTACTTAATAAAGATAAGAAACAATTATTTGCTACGTGTAAAAATAAAAATTTTTTAAAAAAAGCTAATGAGCTAGCTCATACTTGTGACACTTTAGATATTTTTACAAATATATTTTTGAAGCATCAAAAAAAAATTTCTCGTAAATACTTAAATTATTTTATGTTTATAAAATATATTGCAGTTGAAATAAGACAATTTTTATTTAGAAGAAAAAGATCAAAAAAATTATATAAACTTTGGAGCTATAAAGATAGAAAATTACTTAAGTCTTTTAGATTACCTAAATGAAATCTTTATATGGAAATATGAAAATGTTTAAAAAAATTAATAAATGTCCGTTTTGTGGAAGTAAAAAATCAAAAAAAATCTACGATCAAAAACTAATTAAAAACTTTTATATTGATGAAATTGTCTCTGATTTAAACATAAATTATAAATTTTTAGAAAAAAATCTTCAGAGTAAAAAATGTAAAACGTGTTCCTCTGTTTATTTTTCAAGATGGTTTAATGATTTTTATAAAAAGAAAATATTTCTATCTATTTATGGCCAACATAACATGGGATGGCAAAATCTTTATAATTTTAAAAACAAAGGTATTACACCTAATCATGGAGAACTTTTTAAGAAATTGAAAAAAAATATCAAAATTAAAAAGTATGGTGAATATGGTTGTCCATTTAATGGTTTAATGCTTGATATGACAAGAGAAGAATTAAAAAAAACCAATGAAATTAAAAAATTTGTTCAATTAAATATTGATCACCTTAAAAGTAAAGTTAGAAATTTTTACAATAAGAAAAATAAAAAGAAAAAATCTCTTCATATTCCTAAATTAAGAAGATTATATGAAAAATTTTTTATAGTCGACTCATCCCATTTAATTTGGGGGAAAAACGATATAAGTGAAAATTGTAGCAGTCTAGGTTTAGCAGACAAAATATTTGACTTAAGATTATTCGATGCAACGGAAAAAAAGTTATATAAAAATAAGTTTGATTTGTTTGGATTTTTTATGACACTTGACCATTGTGAAAACGCATTAGAGTTATTAAAAAAAATTCTTTCAATATCCAATTATGTAATAATACAAGCTCATACAAATCAAAAGATAACAGCTCAACATAGCTTCATGTTTACAAAAGATATTAAAACTTTTCTTAAAAAAATTAAAATTTATAATCTTGAAATCACTGAAACAATTCAAAAAGATCAGTATAGAAATAAAGGAATTAACTATAAAACTAATGAAATGTATTTATTGTGCTCAAAAAGTTTGAATAATATAAACAAGTATAAGGTTTAAATTTAATGACAAAATTAATTGCTGAAATTGGGTGGAATTTTATTGGTAATATATCACTTGCTAAAGAGATGATATCTGCAGCAAAAGAGTCTGGAGCTGATTTTGCAAAATTTCAAACATGGTCAACTAAAGATCTTATCGATGGACCTTGGTATAAAGATAACAGAATAAAACTTTATAAAAGGGCTGAATTAACACCAGATCAACATATTGAGCTATTTGAGTATTGTAATAAAAAAAAGATTACCTTCTTAACATCAGTATTTAATAAAAAATATCTAGAATTTTTAAAACCTCTAAAGTTAAAAACTATTAAAGTTGCTAGTATGGAAATAACTAACACTGAATTATTGTCTCGGATGAACAATATGTTCAAAAACATAATTATTAGCACTGGTGCATCAAAATTAAGTGAGATTAAAAAAGTTTTCAAATATGTTGATAAAAAAAAATGTACTTTGATGCATTGTGTTTCTGCTTATCCCACTCCAGCAAAAAATGTAAATTTACCAAGAATTAAAGTCCTAAAAAAACTTTGCAAAAATGTAGGTTATAGTGGTCATCTACAAGGCATAAGTGATGCGATAGGAAGTTTAAAATATGATCCTCTTTATATTGAGAAACATTTCACTATTGATAGAAATTTACCAGGAAGAGACAATCAACTTTCAATTTTACCAAGTGAGTTAAAAATCTTATCTATGTACTTAAAAGAACGAAAAGATATAGAAAAATTTAAAGGTAAAAATTTTCAAAAAATTGAAAATGAAGTGAGGAAAAATTATCGCAACAGATGGACAAAAAATAGTGACTAATTTTATATACAATGAAAGAAAAATTTAAATTAAATCCAGAAATAAACTTTTTTGATATTGACCCTTTAAAGTTTAGAGGAAGAGGTTTTTTTTCTAAGTTAGAAAAAGATAAAAAAAACTATCTTAAAAAATTTTCTTTTTTAGTTTCAAAAAAAAAATTAAATTGTCCACTTTGTAAAAATAAGAAAAATCGTATATTTTTAAAAGTATCATCAAAATATAAAATCTTAGAATGTAAAAATTGTACTTTGAAATTTCCAAATGTGGACTTTGTTTCTAATAAAAAATATTCGCAAATTATTTATGATAAATATTCACATCTAAATCATAGGAAAAATATCTTAAAAACAAGTAATTATAGATTAAAAATGATGAAAGAAAGATATGATTATTGTATTAAAGAAAATTTTAAAAACCCAAAATCAATTAAAGTAATTGATTATGGTTGTGGAAATGGTCTGTTTATAAATTTTTTAAAAAAAAGGGGAATTTCTGGAACAGGAATAGAAGTCGATGAAGCATCAACTCAAAAATTAATTAATAAAAAGATTAAATTTTTTAATAGTTTAGACAAAATACAATCTGGTACCTTTGATTTATGTGTAATGTTTGATGTGTTAGAACATCTAACTGACCCAATAAAAGATCTCCTCGAGATTAGGAAAAAGTTAAAAAAAAATGGAAAAATAATAATTTATACTCCAAATATTCACTCCCTAGCCTTTGAGCTAATGAAATCTAATCAAAATCAAGTATATCCTTTTCAACACACGCTTTTCTTCACAAAAAAGTCCTTAAAGTTTTTAGCTAAAAGAACAAAATTAAAGATAAAATCTAATAAAACATTCGGATTAGATTTAATGGATTACTTTTTTATGAAAGAACATTTTGATAAAAGAAAATATTTCGAAAGCTTTAAAAGCTTTATAAATAAAACTCAAGCTCTTATTGATATGAGTGGTTATGGAAATCATTTTAGGATTATTTTTCAAAAATAAACTAAAATATAAATTTTTTTTTATATTGAACGATTTAAAATAACAAAATACATATAGTAAATATGTTTATTTTAGAAGCAGGTAAGAATCATTTTGGTCAGCTTAGTAAAGCTAACAAGATGTTAAATTTTTTCTTAAAATCAGATTTTAAAAAAATAACCTATATGTGCCAACATAATTTGTGGTACAAAAAAAAATTAAAAAAAGGCAAAAACTTCTTTCTCCCAATAAATTTTTATAAAAAAGCTATAAATTTATCAAAAAAAAAAAATAAAAAAATAGGATTAAGTGTTTGTGATTTAAATACATTTAAGAATCTCAAAAATTTAAATTTCAATTTTTATAAACTTTTAAGCATTGCAATAAATAATTATGAATTGATAGATGAACTAAAAAAAAAAAATAAAATGGTATATATATCTACAGGATATAATGCATCTCAAATTAAAATAGAAAAATGTATAAAAAGATTTGGAAATTATAAAAAAAAAATTCTTTTGCACACGCCAATGGTCAAAAGATATGATCAACTTAAATTTAAAAAAATTCTTTTTTTAAAAAAAAAATTTAAAATAGATGTGGGTTATAGTAATCATTTTAGTGACTTTGGAGTAATTAATGCTCTGTCAGCATATGATCCTAAGGTAATCATGTTATATATAAAACCATCTAAATTAAACAAAAAGAAATATCCAGATGATAAACACGCTTTGTATTTACATGAATTATCTAATATAAAAAAAAATTATGAACAAATTGTAAAGTGCCATAAAAGTTAAAAATGAAAAAATATAAAAAAGCAATTATTTTAGGAGGAAGTAAAGGAATAGGTAAAACAATTTCTTTAAAATTAAAAAAAAATTGTAGAGAAGTTATATCTTGCTCAAGAAAATTAATTGATACATCAGACTTAAATTCTGTTAAAAATTTTTTAAAAAAACATAAATCGACAGATATATTAGTTTTAAATACTGGCGGTCCTCCAAATATCGAGATTAATAAGATTGATGAAAAAACTTGGTACAAATATTTTAATCAATTATTTTTAAGTTATTTTTTAATCTTGAAGAAAATTAGGATTAATAAAAACGGATATATATTTTACATTTCTTCAACAATTATAAAAGAGCCAAATTTAAACTTAATATTATCGAGTACATTGAGAACTGCCTTCTCTAGTTTTTTCAAAAGTTATTCAAAACATGTTTTAACAAAAAAGATATCATGTATTAATATTGCTCCTGGTCCAACTAAAACTTCAAGAGCAGTAAAATTAACAAAAAATTATAAAAAATATAAAAAAAATTTACCATTAGGTGATTTATGCAATCCAAACGAAATTGGAGATTTCGTAAAATTTGTAACAGAAAAAAAAATAAAATATTTAACTGGCTCTACTATATATTTTGAAGGAAATTTATTAAAAAGTTTTCTTTGATCTTATAAAATGAAAAAAGTTATTGCTTTAATATCAGTTAGAACTTCATCTAAAAGACTACCTAATAAAGCACTACTAAAATATAAAAATTTAAATATTTTAGACAGAATTATTTTAAATCTAAAAAGATCAAAATTTATCAACAAGATTATAGTTGCAACCACTCAAAATAAAAATGATAGAAAAATTTTTAATCATTGTAAAAAAAAAAAATATGAATGCTTTAGGGGTGATGAATTTAACATTTTAAAAAGATTTTACGATGCATCTAAAAAATATAAGCCAAAATTAATTGTAAGAGTTACAGGCGATAATCCTTTTACAAGCCACGAATTAACAGATTATATGATAAAAAAACATTTAAAAAATAATGTTGATTTTACTTATATGGACAAAAAAAATTTACCAGCAGGAATTTGTCCAGAAATAATTAGCTTCAAAGCAATTGAAAAAATCTTAAATTACAAAATTAATTTTAAATACTCAGAGTATATGATTTTTTATTTTACAAATAATCGAAAAATTTTCAAAATCAATAAATTGTCTCCTCCAAAAGAATTAAAATTTCCTAAAAGAGGATTGCGTCTAACTTTAGATTATAAAAAAGATTTAATATTGATTAAAAAAATAATAGATTTACTCAAATTAAAAAATAAAGCTTCAAACTTAAAAGACCTTTATAAAGTTGTATTACAGAGTCCATCTATAATGAATATAAATAAAAAGTTTGTACCTGTTTGGAAAAAAAATAAAAAATTAATAAAATTGATTAAAGATCAATCACATATAAAAATTTTTAGAGTTTAGAATATTCAAAAATTTTTCTTCCACTAGAACTGACCGCTGTTTCTGAATTAATTTTTGCTAATTTAGACAAAATATTTTTGAAATTTAGCTCATTATAATCTTTAAATATATCTCCTTTTAACAGTAACATTTTTTTTATAGTTTCATCATCTTTTGGAACAAATTCGATTAAACCTCTTGGTGCGATATTTGTAAGAAATTTGATAACTTGATCTAAAGGTATATTTTTTGCTATAGCAAGATGATGTTCAAATGCTAAAGACAACATTCCAGAAAATTTTGCTCTATGTAAAAATCCTTTCCTTTCTGACTGTAGCCATCCTAAATTTGGGCTAGGATTTGTTGCATCCAGATATAAAGGTAAAAAATTCAAATTTTTTTCTTTAGAAGTCAGAAATGCTTTATTTATAGAATTTAAATCAAAATCAAATCCGATAACACTTTTACTACCATTTTTTAGACAAATTTCGGAATATACACCGTCATTACAACCTAGATCAGCGACCATATCGAATTTAAATTTTTTTGAAAAATCTTCTACAATTTTTTTTTTATTATTTTCTTCTTCCATTTTGTACGTGTTATTCCCTGAATAATCACCCCACACAGTTTTTTCATTCTTTAATTCTAAATTTTTAATCAAATTTCTAATACTTTTTAAAATAGAGATATAAGACTTTTTAGGAAACTTCTTTTTATTCACTTTGCTGATATCAATCTTTTTATCATTAATTGTCTTATTTTCTAAATAATTGAGTAAAACGACTTGTACAAAAATATTATATGAAATTTTATCAGTAAAACTTAAAGCTGAATTTAAATCTTTAGTTGTTATACCTTCTAAATTACCTCTAAACCAATTGTTAAAATCGATATTTTTTTTTGATTTTAGAAGAAGTGGATTCAAAAAATTTTCACAAAATTGTTTATGTGCTTTCCAATATTCGCCATCTTCGTATTTTTTAATTGAGAGAATATCTATAAAAATTGGTTTATGACCAATAAACTGAATATTATATGCGCTAGCATCAATTAAAGTTGCGTTATAATCTAAAAGTTGCAAATGTAAATCTAAATGATGAAGTGCTGCATCCTTTAATTGTTGAAAAGACCACTCATATGGATATGAAACATAGTCAATTTTTTTGTGCTCCAAAACTTGTTTGTTTGAAACTTCTTCAATATTTAAAGTTCCATGAGCTACCTGATTAGTAGGTATAACTAGTTCTTTATTAATTAAATTATTTAAAAGTTCATTATTCTTTAAAAATTGAAAGCGCTCTAACCCTTCATCATTTAGAATTCTATAAACTTTATCCTTATGATAAAATATATTTCCAGCTGGATCTCTAAAGGATCCTGCTTCATTTTCAATCTGTCTCACTTTTCTTTTTTTTTTTCAGTAATTTGATTAAAAAAGTTTTTACCTTTGTCCAGTAAAAAGAGATGGTAGCCAAAGATGCAGCAATAAATCCTAGGATTGCCTGTAGTATCATGCTTCCTGAGCCAGGATCAAGATAAGCATAAGCTTTACTATTTAAAAAAAAAAATAATATAATTGTAAAAAGAAAATATTTTTTCATTGTATTAATTTTATAATTTTTTCA
>MDSZ01251125.1_pt1 | contig 23697 bp, 12 predicted proteins | sample 811201 | NCBI WGS metagenome assembly MDSZ01 (sample SAMN05326647, study PRJNA326480) | marine metagenome | isolation source: seawater | place: Indian Ocean: North | collected 2010
GGCAAGTACTCAAAAAAATAAATCATAAAGAAATTGTTCGTGAATTGTTTGACAATATTGGACCGAAATTATCAAGCCGTAACGGCGGGTATACTAGAATAATTAAACTTGGGTTTAGAGACAATGATTGCGCACCTATCTCAATTATTGAGTTCGTTGACTTTTTGGAAGATTCAGTTGTAAAAGAAGAGAATCAGTAATATTCAAAATAATTTTGCGAAATTTTGAAATGAATTTTAGCATATTCTTTAAAAGGGCAACATTGTTTGCCCTTCTTTTTTTTCTTCAAACTAAGGTGATTGGACAAATTTTTAACATAAGAGCATTGTGGATAGTGCGTGATTATGTTACAAATGAAAAAGAAATTGACAAAATTATTTCCTTTGCAAGTGAGAATAATTATAATAACATTTTTGTTCAAATACGTGGAAGAGGAGATTCATATTATAATTCTAAACTTGTTCCAAAGACTCATTTATTAAAAAATTCAAAGTTTGACCCATTAGAATACATATTAAAAAAAGCAAAGGGGTCAAAAATAAATATCCATGCTTGGATGAATGTGTACTACTTATGGTCTTCTTCCGAAAAACCCATCCAAAATGATCATTTGTTAATTAATCACCCCGATTGGATTGATAATAAAGTACCAGACCAAATGAATATTGGTTTAATGTTAGAGAAAATGAAAAAAGATCGAAAAATAAATGGAGAAGGATTCTACCTTGCGCCCACCCATCCTGAGGTTGATGCACATTTGCAAAATGTAATTACTGAGCTATTACAAAATTATAGATTGGATGGTATACACTTTGATTATATTAGGTATCATGATGCAGGATATGGTATGAATCCAACTGGTTTAAAATTCTTTTTAAATTACTCAAATAATATTCCAGGGTTGCCTAGTGTGGAAATTCAGGATAAGCCATCATTTGAGCAATATAAAAGAAACGCAATAACAAATTTTATTGATAAGGCATCGAAAAGAATAAGAGCATATCAACCAAACTGTATAATTTCTGCTGCAGTAAAACCAAACATTGTTAATGCAAAAACTACATTTGCACAAGAGTGGGATATTTGGCTTAAAAAGGGTTACATTGATTGGGCTGTTCCAATGAATTATACAAGCGAGAATGGGATATTTGAACGTAATATAAATATTATGAAAGATAATTTATCTGACCAGTTATTAAATAAGATTATTATGGGAATAGCAGCATATAATCAAAGCGCACGTTCTGTTGGCCAAAAAATTTATAAAACAGGGAAAAGTAATTTTGGAGGTTTTAGTATTTTTTCTTACACTGTCTTTAGAAAAGAACCCTCATACGCAAAACAATTAGTAAAATATATAAATTAATACCATAACCTTATGAAAAATCGGATTAAGCTACCACTTGGGTCTGAAATTACTTGCCAAGATTGGCAAATTGAAGCTGCTTATAGAATGATTCAACATAATTTGCATCATGATGTTGCAGAAAAACCAAGTGAATTAATTGTATATGGAGGCAAAGGTAAAGCTGCTAGAGATTGGAACTCTTTTTATACAATTTTAAGAACGCTCGAACGATTAAAATCTAATGAAACACTTTTAATTCAATCTGGCAAACCAGTTGGCGTTGCAAAAACGCATGAGTATTCGCCCAGAGTTTTAATTGCCAATTCTAATCTAGTACCAAAATGGGCGAATTGGGAACATTTTAATGAGCTTGAAAAAGAAGGCCTAATAATGTTTGGACAAATGACTGCTGGAAGCTGGATATACATAGGCACTCAAGGAATCTTACAAGGTACGTATGAAACTTTCGTTGCCGCAGCTAAAAAGCATTGGAATATAGATAACCTTAAAGGGAAACTAGTCTTAACTGCAGGGCTTGGAGGAATGGGTGGCGCACAGCCTCTAGCTGTATCAATGGCTGGTGGAGTCTCAATATGTATTGAGATTGATCCAAATCGAATTAAAAGGCGTATTGAAACAAAATATTTAGATAAATCAACTGATTCTTTTGATGAAGCAATAAATATGGCTCTAGATGCTAAAAAAAATAAATCACCATTATCAATAGGATTGTTAGGTAATGCTGCTGATATTATTCCAATTTTTAATGAAAGAAATATCATCCCAGATATGGTTACTGACCAAACATCTGCACATGATGAACTCATAGGATACATTCCAAATAATCATACGTTAGAGGAGGCTGATTCCTTGCGTTCTTCGGATGAAGATGCATATGTTAAAGAATCTATACGTTCTATGGGTGAGCATGTTATGGGTATGTTGGAATTGCAGAAAAAAGGTGCTATTGTTTTCGATTATGGGAATAATATTCGTGCGCAAGCAGTTAGGGCAGGTGTTAAAAATGCATTTGATTTCCCTGGTTTTGTCCCTGAATACATTAGACCTTTGTTCTGTGAGGGTAAAGGCCCATTTAGATGGGTTGCGCTTTCAGGAGACCCTGAAGATATATACAAAACTGACAGCAAGATTCTTGAATTATTTCCTAAAGAAAAATCTCTTACAAATTGGATTACTATGGCACGTGAAAAGGTAAAATTTCAAGGCTTGCCAGCAAGAATATGCTGGCTGGGTTATGGGCAAAGAGAAAAGTTTGGTTTAATGCTAAATGAAATGGTACGAAAAGGGGAATTAAGTGCGCCAATAGCTATTGGAAGAGATCATTTGGATTGCGGTTCAGTTGCATCCCCAAATAGGGAAACTGAATCTATGCAGGATGGGAGTGATGCTGTTGCTGACTGGCCTATACTTAATGCCTTACTTAATACCGCTAGTGGGGCATCTTGGGTGTCATTTCATCATGGTGGTGGTGTTGGAATGGGATATTCTTTGCATGCTGGTCAGGTAATAGTAGCTGATGGTACAAAAAAAATGGACGCCAGGTTAAAATCTGTTCTGACTAATGATCCCGGTATGGGCATATACAGACATGCAGATGCAGGTTATAAAGATGCAGTTAATAATGCACGAAAATGGGGTGTGGACATCCCTATGTTAAATAAATGAAATACACAATTTAATTGGCATTTTTTAAATTATATAATATTGGACAGCTCGTTAGCTTCAATTCATTATCTCAGCAAATGGAAGTAAAAGAAAATGTAGAGATTATAATTGAAAATGGAACAATATTAGATATTGGAAGAAAATTATCTAATACAACAAAAGCGATTGATTGTAATCATATGCTTGTTTCCCCTGGCTTTGTGGATTCACATACCCATCCAGTATTTTTGGATGCAAGAGAAAATGAATTTAAAATGAGAATTGCAGGTCTTAGTTATGAAGAAATATCAAAATCTGGTGGAGGAATAATCAATAGTGTAAATGGTGTCAGAAATGCTGATGAATTAGATCTTATTCGCAGAGTTACAAAAAGAATGGATAAATTCATTCAACATGGAACAACAACAGTAGAGTGCAAGAGCGGATATGGCCTAAGTACAGAGTCAGAGCTCAAGTCACTTAAAGTAATACACGAAGTAAATAAGGTGCATAATATTGATATGATAGCTACTTTTATGGGTGGGCATGCATTCCCCAATGAATTTCAAAAAAATAAAAGTGATTATGTTGATTTAATTTGTAATGAAATGATACCTGAAGTTGCAAATCAAGGTATCGCTGTTTTTAATGACGTCTTTTGTGAGAATGGTTATTTTAATAATGAACAAACATTAAAGATACTAAATAGGGGAAAAGAATATGGTTTAGTTCCACGTATGCATGCAGATGAATTTCAAGATTCAAATTCTGCAAAAATTGCTGCAGAAGTTAGAGCAGTTAGCGCCGATCATTTGATGGCTGTAAACGATAATGGAATAAAAATGCTTTCAGAAAACAATATAATTGCAACTCTTTTGCCAGGGACGACATTTTTTCTCGGAAAAACAAAATATGCACCATACTTAAAATTAAAGGATGCAGGTGTTGAAGTAGCTCTTGCAACCGATTACAATCCTGGTAGTTGCAATATTCAATCAATGCCTTTTATAATCTCACTAGCTTGTATTTATCTAAAAATGAGTGTTGTAGATGCAATAAAAGCAGCTACATATACCCCAGCAAGATCACTGATGATTGATAAAGAAGTAGGGTCAATAGAGATAGATAAAAAAGCAGATATTATAATCTGGAATATTAGCAATATGGATATGATACCTTATGCAATTACTGAAAATCGTATTATTAACAATGTATTAAAGAATGGTATTCCAACATTTACTCCTTGATTGTCCGAAGAACAAATTCGTATAATTCAATCTATTATTGTATCAAAATATGAAACATAATCGTTTACTATATGCCTGCTGGTTGTTTTTATTTTTTAATGTTAATTCTATTCAAGCTAACTACGCATTTAAGAAGAAAGTTAAGGATGTATGTAAATCCTATAGAATAGTAATAGAATCTTCTCAGCTTGAACTCAATCCAGAAGAAATAAGTATGCAGATGCAGAGTGGAAGAAATAATTTTGAGATGTATATGCTGGTAGGCTTTGCTTCAGCTGGTCAGGCGATTGCCCATCAAAAACAAATGGGATTATCGAACGCATACACACCTAATAAAATAAGAGTAAGTGTTGCAGTGCCAATTTCAAAGGGAGAATTTAATACCTTTATGGCTGTCTGCATTGCTGATAAAGCTATATCATTAGCAAATGGGCGCATAGACTCATCTGAGTTTATGCAAGAAATCATGAAAAGTATGGAAATAATATAAGGAGTCATAATGCTTCAAGATCCTAACTCACTAATGGGGCTATTAACACAATATCTAAGAGCAGTAGGCTGGTCCGTAGCTGCTGCTGTCGGTTTTGCATTTGGAATTGGTATTGCGTTAAAAGTTTTTGATATGTTATCAACTGATATTGATGAATGGGAAGAGATTAAAAAAGGTAATATGGGTGTATCTCTTATATTTATCAGTCTAATTGTAATGGTTGGTCTTTTGGTACATAAAGTTATTTGACCAATGAAATAATACTAGATTAATGTGATTATTAAAGTCTAGTAAATTATTTTTGATATTTTTTCTAATGAAAGTTGGTCAATTTCATTGAAATCAGATGGTAATGGCGAGTCAATGTCCAAGACCGCAACGACCTCTTTATATTTAAAAATTGGAACTACAATTTCAGACCGTGCATTTGAGTCACAGGAGATGTAGTTAAGATGCTGACTTACATCATTAACTATATGTGTCTTTTTATCTTTTAATGTTGTTCCGCAAACTCCTTTGCCTATTGGAATATGTGTGCAAGGTATAATTTGACCTTGGTATGGCCCAATTTCTAGAGTTTTTTTGTCCCTTGTTACGTAAAATCCACAGAATAACCAGTGGTTAAACGAACTATGCAAAACTGATGAAGTAATTGCCATTTTTGCTTGCATAGATAGGTTTTTTTCTACCAGAAAAATATTTTTTAAAGTTCTGGAAATATCCTTGTATTTCAATACTTTACTCATTTCGTAAAGGCAAGATATAAAAACATTAAAATTGGGGTAATTAATGTTGTTAAAAGATTTACTAAATCATTATTAACAAATTTTATACCAGAACTTAAAAAATAATCTTTGCTAGGATTTTCAAGAATGTCACCAGATTGATTTTTAAATTTAGCTTGTAGAGTATCTCCAAGGACCGAATCAAATATTGCCCCGAAAAACCCTATAAATATTACTGCATAAATAATTGTAATGTCTGCGTCAAACATCAATGATGTAACGAGTCCCATTATTGAACTACCTAGCAAAGCACCTATTGTACCTATCCTAGTTATTCCCCCTGACAAACCGTGTTCTATTGTCTTCCAAGAGGTTATCGAAATAGGTTTTTGCCTTGATAGTTTTCCAAATTCTGTTCCCCAAGTATCAGACATTGCAGATGCTATGCTAGAAATAAAAACATAATTATAAACTGGGTTTGGATAAAAATAATCTAAGATGCAGATGAATAATCCGACACCGCCATTAGCATAAACTTGAATTACATCTCTTTTTGAACCTTTGGTTCTGCAAAAGGATTTGTTTTTTAATATTTTGCTTAAGATGGAGCTAAGAATAAAAAATATGGCAATGGGAATTAAGTAAGTATTTGAGCCAAGAGTAACTATTATGACTCCCATTATGAACGCACCAAAAATACCACTTAACGATAAAGCTTTTGTTTTGTATGAAAAATAAAATACTAAAACCATAAACAAAATAGTAGCTATCTTTGAAAAATGTTTCAGCTGTAATGACAAATCTGCATGGTGGTCAAAGATTTCTATGAATCCCACCATAAAAAGAAAACTCACAATAGGAATGGATAGGTTATCTGAGCCTTTACTGCTTGTAATTTCTGCTAAAAATGCACCAATCGAAACAAAAATGGAAAAAAATATCAAATATATATTGGTATAGTTAAAAAGTATTTGTGACTCAGCATATAAAATAACAAAAGTACAAATAAAAAATGCTAATGTACCTTTAATCGTTTTCTTATCATTCCAAACTGTAAATGGTTTTGGTGAGACTGTGTTTTCACCAACATGAGCTGCAAAAGGATCTGATATTGCTAGAATTGACAAACTCATAATAATAAATTCGTGATAGTTCCAAAAAGCTAGAATTAGTACTAAATAAGCGATAGGGAAATATGTAGTTCCATACGTTATCCTTTTTTGTGAATGAATCCCATTGAAATACTTTTTCTTATGGAAAAACGTATTTAAAATAATGAAAATAATAGAAAGCGAAGCAGGTTGGATATTGCTAGAAAAAAACATTGGAGATGAAGCTATCAATAATCCAATTTGAAGATGCACTAATCTCCGACAAGAATCTGCAGAAAGCAGATTCTTGTTCAAAAAAAGGTCACTTAAGAAAATTAAAATAAGTATGACCAATAGTAGCGCAAAAAAGGTCATCCACTCATTTTCAAATGGAAGCCACAGAGGAAATACCATACTTGAAATTATTCTACTACTAGGTAAATGGCAATGTATGAACATTCCATGTCAAATAGTTAAATTTTAATACTAAAGATTGAGGTAGTGATGATAGTTTCAGTAAATGATTTTGTTCGGCGTCAGGTGAAAGGCTCAGGTAAAACATACGCGAAAACTCTTAGTTTTAAAGAGATAGTAAGGCATGCAGAAGAACAAATGTTTAAAAAATTTTATTCTAATGGCTATAGAGATGGTGTGAGGTTGGTAGAAGTAGCTAATAAATTCATTGATGATTTTGTATGTCCGTATGTTAAAATTGACAAGGATACAAAACTAATTTCAAAATTAGTAAAAAGACAACCTAATGAAGAACCTTATATACAAACTCGAGCATTGAATGGTAAGAAAGTTAGAACTGGTAAAGTTGAATTGATTTTATATCGAAATGATATTTTGTTAGAAAACAATGAGAATACTACAAATTCAGATTGGGAATTAATTAGTATAAATGCATTACCTCAAGGGGTAGGGAAATTACCAATTGGTCCAATAACGATGATGAGAAATCAATTAAATTTAGTAGGGGGAACTAAAGCAAACTATTCATCAGATGAGTGGGCTCAATCAGTTTGGTTTTGGCAAAAATATGCTACTTTACAACCTGAATCACAAAATGTATAAAGATGTTTACAATTAAGATATGTATAATTAAGTTTCGATATGTAGCCATTTAGGTAATCCACTATTAATTTGGCTTAAATAAAAACCGAGGTAAAATGAGGCGGAAGATCAACATCTTAAATCCTTCCTTATATAGGTGCTTTCTCTGCACGTACATATTTCTTTGGATGTCATTCATTTTTGGGCAAGAATATGATATCTCAGGTCGTTCATTTGATGAAACGGGTAAAAAATTTGGTCCTGTAAGAATTGTTTTATATGATCAGGATAAAAAGAAGGTAATCGAGCTCGAGACTCCTGCCAATGGTAAATTCAAATTAAAAAACATACCTGATGGAAAATATACCATGAATCTTTATGGTACAGATGGATATGGAGCTACAGAAAAATTTACTATCAGTGGTAGTGCATTAGAGGAACTCGCTCCTGCACTTAGCCCAAACCCTGACCAGGCTCAACTAAAAATTGAACCAGCAGGAAATGGTGCATCATTAAATTGGCAGGCAGTGGCTGGGGTTACAGAATACATAATTTACAGAGATAATGAAGAAGTTGCCACAGTCAGAGAGACGTTTTACTTAGATACTGTTGAGCCAGGTAAAACCTTTGCGTATAATATTGTAGGCTTAAAAGCAGATAAATCAATGGGCACTAGATCTATTACCGAGTATGGTAAAGCACTTATGCCACCCCCAGAAAACTTAGCATCAAGCGTCAAGAAAAATAATGTAAAATTAACTTGGGATCCTATTAATGATGCCTCTGGATATACGGTATTTAGGGATGGAGAGAAAATTAATTCTACAGCAGATAATGCTTACACAGACTTTAAATTAAAGTTTGAAACAGAATATTCATATACTGTATCTACATTAGACCATCATTCAGAAGAGGGGAATCAATCAGCAAACATATTTGCAAGTACACATCCCGAAATTCCAAAAACAAAAGGTCTTAAAGCTGAAAGTGGTGAGAATGAAGTAATACTTACATGGAAAGAAACTGATAATAGTATCAGCTATTACATCTATCAGAATGGTACTCTTGTAGACTCAACTACTAATCTCAGTATTACGCTCAAAACAGAGGCTGGTGCCGAAAATTGTTTTTCAGTGGCTGGCGTAGATAAATATGGATCCAATGGCCCACGATCAGATGCTGAATGCGATAAAAGTCAATTTAGTCCACCAGACACAATAAAGGTCACTAATGACCGTAGGAATAATAACTTAATTGAGTGGAGTGCGGTAGAAGGTGCTAGCTCATATAATCTATATGCTAATGGAAAGCTACAGACTAATACAACAAAAACTGAAATTAACCTTAAGAGATTAAGCTGGGATACGGAATACAATTATTACCTCACATCGTTGACTGATGATGGTGTTGAGGGTCCAGCCTCGCCAGAATATTCAGTTAAAACACCTAAAATATATGTGATTGAAGGTCTTTTAATTGATGAGACTGGTGATGAGAAAAATGTAGATCAAGCAAAAGTATTTTTATATGATTCTTCTGGGACCAATTTGATTGAGGAATATGTCGTTGCAAGAAATGGAAAATTCAATTTTGAAAACGAAATCATAGCAGATCATTACACTATAATGGCATACGGGAATGGTAGTGGAAATGGAGGTGATAGAGTACAAGTTGTTGATGCTGACATTGTTGATTTAAGAATACCACTCTCAACGGAAGGGTTGCGTTCCAACGTATGGGTTGAAAGGGGAGTTGGCCAATTGACGGTTCATTGGTCTGACATTCCGCAAGCAAAATCATATAATATATATAAGAATGATCGAAAAATAGAGAATGTAATTGGTGATACATCTTATATTGACATTGTTGCACCTGGAGTTCCTACATCTTATATGATTAGGTCTATCGATCTCTATGACCTTGAAGGCCCGACCTCAAATACGGTCACTGAAAAAGCCTCATTTCCACCACCTGAACTGGTAATATCGGTGGTAGCAGGTGGCTATGCAATTGAGGGAAGTGGTCGGTTAATTAACCTAAGTTGGCCAGAAGTTCCAGGAGTGAATAATTATGCTTTATATAGGGATGGTGAACTATTATCAAAACAATCGGAACTAGTATATGAAGAAAAAGATTTGGACTGGAACACTACATATATTTATGCTATTAACTCAATAGATTCTGATGATTTAGAAGGCGTTAATTTCATTGATACTGTTACTACGCATCCAGAAGTAACTGCGCCAATTTTTAAACTAGAAGGAAAAGTTAACTCTGTTGAAATAAGTTGGGAAGCGATACCTGGAATGGCTGGGAAATATAAAATTTTTAGAAATGGTGGGAATATTGCTGACTTAGATGCTTTGTCATTTATTGACCCAGTCACGCCTGGAACGGAATACTGCTATACCGTAGCAGCTGAAGATACATTCAAAACTGTTGGTCCTGAAGCTGAAATACAATGTCAAAAGGGCTATTTTGCACCACCAGGGAATTTTATTGGAAGAGTACTTAGAAATTATGCAGCATTTACTTGGGAGCCCATTATTGCTGCATCTGGATACCGTATATATAGAGATGGTGAATTAATTCTCGATACTCCAGATGCAACAGAATATGTTGATGTTAATTTAGACTATGATAGTTATTATACATACGAAGCCTGTAGTTATGATCAAGATGGGGATGAAGGTCCTAGAATTTCATATCCTTTAACTACGCACGAAGAAGTGCTTGCAGTAGGTTTAACAGCAGAAGCTGATCTAGAGAAGATAACGTTAAATTGGGAGAGGTCAAATCTAAGAGTAAATCATACGTATAGAATTTATAGAGATGGTGAGCTCCTAACAGGGACAAATGATACTACTTATCAGGATTTTGTTCCCCCAGGAAAATTCTATTGCTATCAAATAAAAGTAGTTGATAAATACGATACTGAAGGTCCACCATCCAATTCTGAATGTGTAAAAATATTAGTTAAATTTCCAAGAATGCTTCAAGTAACAGGAGATGTAAGGAGGGTTATTTTTAGTTTTAAACAGATGGTCGGAGCAAAATCTTATAATATTTACCAAGTAGATAAAGACACTGATTCAGTTAGGTTTTTGACAAAAACAAGAAGCACATATTATGAAGATAAGGGTCTTGATTTTGATACAGAATATTGTTATCAGGTTGCTAGTGAAGATGGTGATGGAGATGAGGGACCAAGGTCTCCAGTGATGTGTGGATATGTATTACCACCACCTCATCTAACATTAGTTGAAAAGAAATTCGTTGAAAATACTGGGAATGGAATGTTGGATGGTAGAGAAAATGGGTGGGCTATTTTTAAAATAGTAAATGATGGTAGAAGTCCTGCAAGAGAGCTTAAACCATGGCTAAAGCCAGAAGCAGGAACAATGACCCCATCGCTTAAGATTGATTCTGTTGAAACTATACCAATACTGGCTGTGGGTGATACCTTACAGATAGAATTCTCTATTTATGCAAAACTTAAAATTGAAAGTGGTGATAGAAATTTCTTTTTTAGGGTTGAAGAATTTTCTGGCCAACATCTTAAGCCAGAGCCCATCTCATTTCCAACACTCAAAGTTACACCTCCAAATTTAGTAGTCACTGATTTTGCCATAGATAATGAATGGGGTCAGCACTATATGCCAAAAAATGAGGTCGTGACGATGACAATAAGGGTGCAAAATTTATCTGTAGGTCTTACAGATACAGCCAGCATTAGGTTTGTTCCTGATAGTTCATTTGTATATAAAGATGAGGATGAGCTCAGAGAATTCGGACTGATCACTGGAGGAGAAGCAATTGACATTAGTTATGAGGTATTAACCCGAGACGATGATTGTATGATACAGATTGAACTCTATGACTATTTTGAAACCAGAAAAACCATTTCTCTTTATGTTGAATCAATGAAAACGTATAAAGGTAAAAAAGATCTTATATTTTATGAAACACCATACCCAAAAGATATTTCAATAGGGAAAAGAACCATTCGCCCTGATATCATTAAGAGCATTCCCAAAGCTGAGCTGGAAAGGCAAACCTTAGGTATAGTACTTGGTAATTCAACCTTTTGGGATACAACCATTGTTAATAAAGAATCAGCATATGAAAATGTGAAAAATGTCAGAGAATATTTTTATGGACTTTTTGGAATGGAAGACCATGAGATTATTCCAGCTCAATATTGGCTTTTTAGTGATGGAATTAAAAGTACCGATTTTAGATCTATTTTTGATCCAAATGTTGGTTATGTCAGAAATAAAATTGTTTCGAGTCTAGAATACTCAGATATAGATAGTATGGATCTGATAATATACTATACAGGAGAAGGTACAACCTTCCAGGGAGAGAAAGTTCTATTGCCTTATGATGCTAATCCATCAAAAAGCATGTCATTTTATTCATTAAAAGATTTTTATTCAAATCTAGAAAAAGTACAAATGATGCCAGAAGTCGGTAATATTACAGTTTTTATGGATGTTGATTTTAATAATCCAGCTTTTACTCAAAACCTTGAAAAAATATCTGAAGATGGAGCAAAGAAAAAGAAGAAAAAAAAGAAAAAGAAGAAAACAGATGAGCCATTAATGGTTTTACCAAAGGAAATTATGCCTCCAAAATCCATTACGGTATTTTTTGCATCTAATACTACTCAATTAGCTTATGACCATCCAGAGCAGATTAATAGTGTTTTTACTCATTATTTACTCAAAGGTTTAAAAGGTGAAGCAGATAATGGTGATAAAAAGATAACTATTTTAGAATTGCATAATTATGTATTGAAAAATGTAGTTGATACCACAAAAGCATTGTATAAAGAGCTACCACAAGTACCCATACTTTTTACATCAAATCCTGAAAGAGTACTCTATAAGTTGCCTTGAATTATTTAATATGTATCTAGATGTGCTTAATTAAAAAACCATCAATAAAATTTAGCCGCATGATTACCATTATCATGGTAATTGAGTTATCGCTATCCCAGAATGTGACCATAAGTGGTTTGGTTAAAAATCCATTAGATAAGCCAGTAAAAAAGGCAAATGTAACCCTTAGAAATCTTAAGGAAGAAATAATCCAAGAAGCGGTTACTAACAGGAAAGGTGTTTTTGAGCTAGAGGACATAGATCCAAAATTTTATTATTTAGTCATAGAACATGAAGCTGACGGGTCGAAACGAATTAAGATAAACCCGAGAAAGAAACAAAATGAGGATCTAAATCTATTATTTTATTTGGATGGAATAGAAGATTCCGTTGAGTGTTATCTTTTTGGTAGCGAACCTCCAACATCTTTTGATCCTGTCTTAAATATAAATAATGTTCAAATTGAAACTGCTCCAGAAAAAATAATTGTCACTTGGAAAGATAAGAAACAGGCTAAGCTCTACGAGCTTTTTGAAAATGGAGAAAAAGTATATGTAGGAGAGGAAACTAGATATGAAAAAGAAGTGTATCCAGGAACGGAGTATTGTTATGAAATACAGGCATCTGGTGATTATGGATTAAAAGGATTAGTTTCTTCAAAAAGTTGTACTAGTGCAACAACACAAAGTCCAAAAAACATAAAAATCGATGCTTATAAAAATTCGCTAAGTCTTTCTTGGTCTCCTGTCGAAGGAGCCGTCTCTTATGCTGTCTATAGAGATGATGAAATGATAAAGGAATTAAATGGAATATCGTTTAAGGAAGAAAACCTTGATTTTTCAACAGAGTACTTTTACAGGGTTACTGCTCTAGATGGTATGCAATCGGAGAGTAAACCATCTATTGAAGTAAAATCTACTACACACGATTTTGTTGAAGTTCCGATACTTTCATCAATTGAGAGTAAGGCAAGCATAACGCTCATATGGAATGAAGTCGAGATGGCAAAACAGTATGAAATAACAAGAGATGGAGCAATAATAGATTCTACATCCTCTACAACATATGTTGATCAGATGCCACCTGGTAAAAAATATTGTTATCAAGTTTCATCCATAGATCAATATGGCATAGAGACTGACCATTCAATTGAGCATTGTGCCAAGGTAGCATTACCACCGCCAAGTGGATTGCAAGCAGATGCAGGTGTGTCATCCATGAATCTTTATTGGGATGAGGTAATGGGTGCAGAATCATACTTGATATACGAAAAGAAAGACCAGGATGCTTTTACATATGTTGGAGAATCTAGGTCAACTCAGTTTACTGTAAAATCGCTTGATTTTTCGGCAGATCTTTGTTTTGTTGTGACCTCCATTGACATGGATGGAGAAGAAAGCGACTTTTCCATGTCTGGATGTAACATTGTCCTAGACCCTCCTCACTTTCAAGTAAAAAGCATGAGGCTAAATGAACCATCAGGAAATGATTTAATAGATGCAAAAGAAGAGGGCTCTATCCAATTTGCATTATTGAATGATGGTCAAAGTCCAGCGCATGATGTTTTTGTGTCTGTGGAGCCCAAAGAGCCAAATATGTTCTTGATTATCAAAGAACCTATGATCATTGATACATTGCCAGCAGGGAGAATCAAATTTGTGGATATAGGCATACAAGGGATGCTACAAGTGGAAACTGGAGAGGATGAGTTTGAGCTTAAATTGTCATCAAGGGAGAAAATAGAGCTTGATGAGCCTTACTTTTTTACAATCGAAACAAAGTCAATGATTCCACCAAAAATGATTGTTGCTGATTTTGCTGTCTCAAATGAATTTGGTACGCATTACATCCCAAAGAATGAGATTGTAAGCCTTACAATTCGAATTCAAAATGTTGGTGAGGGTGATACAGAGTCGGTGAGTGTTGATTTAAAAGATAATAGAACATATGACACACCGGAATTCAATGGAAAGATAACCCTGCCAGCATTTGCGCCAGGTGACTATATGGATATTCAGGTACCGGTTATGACCAAATCAGATAATTTTTCAATAGAGTTGGATATTATTGACTACCTAGGACGCTTATCGGAGCAGAGAATAGATTTAGAAACCATGCGAAATTATCGTTCGCCAATGGAATTAACCATACAAGATGTAGGCGCGGAAGATGTGGTTTACTATCCAGATGCATTAGGTGAGGTGGATGTAGACCGTCGCATACCCCTAGGAAGAAAAAATCCAAATGGACTTGCCGTAATTATTGGTATAGAGAATTATGAAGATAACTACTATCCAAATCTTAAATACGCAAGCCGTGATAGGGACATAATGCGAAAATATTTCAGTCAATCATTTGGTTTGTCAGATTTTCAAATGCTTCCATCAAAGCCTTGGCAGATGGAAGGAGGTCCTTCGGGAGATGAATTACAAATCATATTTGATCCATTTCAAGGTGATTTAAGAAAAAGAGTGAATTCAGCAGAAAAATATTCTGATATGGAGAATATTGAAATATTTGTATATATCAGGGGATATGGTGAATGGGTTAATGGAAAACCATTAATAATACCTCGTGATGCCAAATATGATAGAGATATAACAAAATATCCAATTGAAGATATGTTGAAGAACATAAGTACATTATCAGTAATTGAGAGCATAGAGTATATTACCATATTCTTTGATATTACATATCTAAACCCTGAGAAATCATCTGGTTCCCTATGGGACTATCCTGATCTTCCAAATAAGATTTCAATTATTAGTTCAAATTCAAATGGTGAAAGCTCTCAGATTTTTGAAGATAAGAAACATAGTTTTTTTACATATGGACTTCTAAAAGGATTATCTGGAAATGCTGATGATGGAAATAAAGTTATAGATCTTGGTGAAATTACGGAATATGTATATAGGACACTTCCTGAAAATCTCAGGACTCAACCCGGGCTTGTTGCCCAAAATCCAAAATTCAACGGTTCTGACCTTAAACGAATAATCTTAGATCTTCGCATTGGTGAATGAAGATAGAGAATTATAAACTAGCTGAATTGAATTAATTCTAATTATGGAAATGCAAAATAGATTTAAGGAACAGTTCGGAAAAGGTTTTGTAATTATTTCCATCATCGTATCGGCAATCATGATACTCCAATGGAAGTCATATGAGGAAAGAGTTCTGAGAGAAGCTAAGTTAAACAAACCTGACAGCAGTTACAATTATCAGCAGCCTTCATCAGAAATTATTGCAAAAATAGACATGCTCGAGAAATTAGCGATAGCTGAGCGAGAAAAAATTAAGGTGATGATAGAGCATGATAACTCACCATTAACAAAAACCTACCCGATGATTATGGATGCTACGAGCTCCTTTGACCCTGATGTTGGTGATGAAATTCAATATGTTTGGAAACAAATATCTGGTGAATTAGTTGAAATTAAACCCAACCCATTTTCAGGGAAGGTAAGTTTTGAGGCTGAGGCAGGCGAATATGCATTTGAACTCACGGTTTCAGATGATTATGGCTCAAAAACTACTGTTACTAGGACTGTGGTAATCGAGCCTGAGCCAAACAAGGCGCCTGTGATTGACATGAAAGTTAGGCAAGGGTCAGAATTAAATTAATCTCTTGCAATTCTTTTTTTTAACTTCTGATAATTAAAAATTGCATTATCACAAAAGATTTATATGAAAAAAAGGTCAACTGTACTTGGTATTGACATAGGTGGTACTAATACAGTTTATGGTTTTGTTAATAATGAAACGGAAGTCTGTTTTTCTGAACAGATTCCAACGCACGGGTCACTTCCAATCTCAGATCTGTTAGATCGTCTTCAATCAGGTGTAGCAAAATTTTTTGATCAAAATCCTCATCTCGAGCTAGATGGTATCGGTATTGGTGCGCCAAATGGAAATTATTATACTGGGATGATTCAGAATCCACCTAATCTTAGCTGGGGTAATGTTAATATCATATCAGAGATGAATAAACGCTTTGGGTGCAAAGTCAAAATAACTAATGATGCAAATGCAGCTGCACTTGGAGAAAAACACTATGGCATCGCAAAAAATATGAATGACTTTATCGTAATAACCCTAGGTACTGGCTTGGGAAGTGGGATTTTTAGCAGTGGTAGACTTTTATATGGGCATGACGGTTTTGCAGGAGAAATGGGGCATATGCCAATCAAATACGGAGGCAGGCTATGTAATTGTGGTAATAGAGGATGTCTTGAATCATATGTTTCTGCAAGCGGAATTAGAAATACAATAAGGGAATTTCTCAATCAAGATCCAAAAAATGAATTTTTAATTGATGTTTATGGGGAAAAGATTGATGGTGAAATGTTAGATGATGCATTTGATAGTGGGAACCAAATTGCTAGGAAAATATATGAATACACAGGGAAAAAGTTAGGCCAAGGACTTGCTCAGGCTGCAACCTTGCTCAGTCCTGAGGCGTTTATTTTTTATGGAGGATTTAGCAATGCTGGAGATAGAATACTAAAATTTGCAAAAGAGTCAATGAATCAGAATTTAATTAATGATCACTCTGAACGGATACGATTACTTCCATCAGCACTTCCTCAAGGCAAGGCCGGAATATTAGGTGCGGCTTCATTGATCCTTTTTGATTGAATTAGAAAAAATCAATAAAGATTACATAAAGTGATGTAGCTAACGTTTATTATGCAAAAATGGTGCTATATTAAACTGTATTATGAATAAGCTTTATGCACCATTAATCAGTAAATACTGTAAGCTAATATCCTGTTTGATTTTACACATTCTGAATGCCTTGACTAAAACTCATGTCAAACCTCTGATGAAAAGCTGATGTTCAATGCCCACTTCGCTATACAGAACCCCTGATTTACTGATAAAAATTTATATGATCATTTATGGTTAAAAAGAAATTTTCACAATAATTGTTTGTAATTAATATGTCTGGATTGCCAGACAAATTGGAGAAAGAAATGATAAACAAATTAACTAACTCATCATTAAAAGTATATTTAGCAACTTTTCTCTTACTTTCTGGATTTGATATAACATACGGGGTGGTTCCTCCGGAATCAGGAAAGTTTCCCATTGGATTCTGGGACCAGATGCAGGAACAAGAAATAGGCTTTGAATATGGCGACGCCGGTTGGGTGAAGAAAATGAGAGAATGGAGGAATAGCTCATTTAGAGAAGCGCAATTAGAATTCAACTTACCAGTTTTGCTTGGAAAATATAGTGGAGCTACTACTTACTTCACTGCAGAGGATTTCCAAAATAATTTATTTGACAATAATGCAACGGGAACCATGAGTGAATACTATGATGAAATATCGTACGGAAATTTCACTGTTGATGGTAGCACACATGGTTGGTATCAGTCTTCTTATTCCATGAGCGAGGCAAAAGCAAACACAAGGCAATATGTATCGGAGATCGCTCAATTAGCTGACCCCGATGTTGATTATTCCCTTTTTGATAATGATGGCCCTGACAACATACCAAATTCTGGTGATGATGATGGCTATGTGGATGGTATTGCAGTTGTCTATAGCGGTTGTGGTGCTGAATGGGGACCTGGTAATGATAATCTTTGGCCTCATATGAGCTCACTTGGTGCTTATGAGTATACGACAAATGACGTTGGCGCAAGTGGTAATAATATTATTGTAAAAAGTTATTTTGTTTCTCCTGAGTTAGCTGGTGGTGGTGATTGCTACACGGACATAATAAGACCAATGGGCGTGTATGCTCATGAATTTGGTCACATACTAGGGCTTCCAGATCTTTACGATCGCAATGATGATGATGGTGCGTCTGAGGGGATTGGCAATTGGTGTCTAATGGCTGGTGGATCATGGAATGGATGGGCAGGAGACACTCCTGCGCATATGTCAGCATGGTGCAAACAAGAGATGGGCTGGGTAGAACCCGTTGTACTTAGTGAAGATCAAACTGGTGTTGACATTCCAAATGCTCAAGCCAATGCGCATGCATTGAAAATATGGGAGGATGATTATGCATGGAGCCGTTATTTCCTTGTTGAAAATCGCCAACTAACTGGCTTTGATTCTGGATTGCCTGCTGGTGGCTTAATGATTTACCACATCGATGAAAATAGACGTTGGGGCACCAATCGTTGGAGTTCAGGTACGGTTAATGATGACCACACACACAAGCTAGTTGATGTTGAAGCCGCTGATGGGAGCAATGACATGGACAATGGTTTAAATCGTGGAGATGACGGAGACCCATTTCCTGGTTCATCAAATAATATTGATTTCTCAAGCATTTCAAATCCAAACTCCAATCGATATTCTGGTGAAACTACTGATGTTGTGGTTACGAACATAAGTAGCTCCTCAGGAACAATGACCGCAGACATTTCCCTAGAATCAATCAAGGGAATTCCCATTGTCTACGATCCTTCAGGGATATCTGGATATGGTTGGGGATCCTCAGATATAATAGATCACTGGGGAGGCGTCCTATTTCAATATCCTTCCACGGAGACAAACAATGGGTATCTTACAGAGGTAGACATTGGCTTTAGGAATGGAAACAATACATACACCCTCTATGTATACGATTCTTTTGATGGTATCTCCCCGGGCACGTTGCTATATGAGACCCAGGGCACGCACAATACATCTGGTTGGCATACTATTTCTGTAGACTCTATCATGGTTACTCCTGGGCAAGAGTTATTCATTGCTTATAAAAGCGTTGGTCAGACCTATGCTATCTCAATTGAATATCCTGCCACACCAGCAAACCGATCATACTTCTCTACGGATGGTACAAATTATTCTAGCAGCATAGGTGATAATTATAATATTAATCTTCGAGCAAAATTAAGGAATAGTGTATCTACAGATGATATTGTATTCCAGCCTGCTGATAAAAGTGAATTGCAAACTGCAGTTAATCTCTGGGTCAGCGACAACGCCACTGCACTTTCTACCTATGGTGAAATAAATACCTGGGATGTGTCTTTAATTACTGACATAAGCGAGTTATTTCGAAATAAATCAACATTTAATGATGACATCAGTAATTGGGATGTATCGAATGTTACAAACATGAATAACACTTTTAGAAGTGCGACTAGTTTTGAACAAGATCTTGCAGATTGGAATGTCTCAAATGTCACAACAATGCATGCTACTTTCATGGAAGCTAGCGTTTTTAATGGTGACATATCTAACTGGGATGTTGCTCAGGTAACCCATATGCACGGAATGTTCATTGAAGCATTAAATTTTAATGTAGACCTATCTGGTTGGGATGTTTCAAATGTTGGAGATTTAGGGAGAATGTTTGAATCTTGTCCATTTAATCAAGACATCGGTTCCTGGAATTTGGAATCTGCGACTAGTACCCAAAGAATGTTTTGGAACAATTCCGCATTTAATCAAGACATATCTAATTGGGATGTTTCAGATGTTACCAATATGTATATGATGTTCCATAGCGCATCTAGTTTTGACCAAGACATATCAAACTGGGATGTAGCTGGTGTTACCAACTTTGCTGATATGTTTTTAGATGCCGTGGCACTTTCTGATGAAAACAAATGTGCCATTCATACAAATTTCTCTGCGAATAGCAACTGGCCATATGATTGGTCTGAGCTCTGTACCGTTGACAATGGAAATTTCTCCTTGGCCTTCGATGGAGATGACGATCGGGTCAATCTCAATGATTTGAATTACATATCAGAGGGAATAGAGGGTGAATACACTGTGATAACAAACTTTAGATTTAATTCATTAGGAACACAACAGTTTATCTATGGCGATGAGAGAAATGGGAATAATGGTGTAATGATGCAACTAAATAATAACCGCCTAGTTACATATTTTAACCCAGGTGGTTATCATGAAACTGATTTTTATCCAGTCGTGGAAACTGATTACAATATTGTTTACAGGCAAAACAGTAGTGGCATGCAGATATTTGTTGATGGGGTATTAAGAGGGTCCTTCGATGGGAAGAACCACGGCGAGACCAGCCATCATACTGGTCTTGGTGTCTTTATGGTTGATGATGGTAACGGTAGGGATTTTAATGGCGTCATGCATGATTGCATTATCTATAGTGAAGCTTTAGATGATGCAACGATAGAAGATGGTATCAGTGAGATTTCATTCCCAACCTCAGACAATTTATATGCTCTATATAACTTCTCTTCTGGTTCTGGAGATATGGTATATGACCAATCAGGAAACGACAACCACGGTACGATCAATGGTGCTACATGGGTAGAGGGTGTACCATTTTTAGAACCAAACCATTGGGAAACTGCAGTATTTGCTGGCGATACATGGAAATACATGATTCCTGATTCCGAGCCTGCTTCTGATTGGAATGAAATTGATTTTGATGATTCAGGTTGGTCTGAAGGCATAGGTGGTTTTGGTTATGGTGATGGAGACGATGGGACTGTAGTCGAAAATGGTACAAGATCGGTATACATGCGACGTGTTTTTTCAATAGAGAACATTGACAAATTAAACATGGGTGTTTTGCATGAAGATTATGATGATGGATTTGTTGCCTTCTTAAATGGTGTGGAAATAGACCGCTCTGCTGCTTTGGAATCGGCTGGAGAGATTGTGCCATTTGATGCATTTGCAGGAGCAAACCATGAGGCTCTGCTATACGCAGGAAATCAACCAGAAGAGCGAGTCTTGAGTGCATATGATATTAGTAATATTTTGAATGAAGGTCAGAATGTTCTCTCTATTCAGGCGCACAATGTCAGCAGTGGTTCATCAGACATGTCCAGTAATTTTTTCTTATCATTTAGAATAACTGATGGATCTAGCTTTTGGGGAACTCCTCCAGACTGGTTTCAGGAGCCAGCAGATTTGTATCCAAGTATCAGTGTTGCACCTGAGTCCTTGAATGAAGAATTATTAGTAGGTGAGACCTCTACCCAGGTCCTTACCATAACCAATAATGGTAACTCTGATCTTGACTGGACCTCCAGTTTGGGTGATGATGCCACGTTTGGTGGTTCCTGGCCTGGCGAGAGTCAGAGCAGAGATGCGTTGAGTATCTCAGAAGTGGTCAATCGTTTCAATGGTAGAGTCATGTCTGCAGCGATGATGCGTGGACGATCAACAAATTCCAGTGACCCAAATCATCCACTTGGTGGTAGTTTGGGTACGAATATGCGTACCAGTGGTCCTGGTGCTGTCACCGTACAGGGGAATAGTCGCAGTACTCGTTCTCTGGACGTGGCACTGGTCCATACAGCCTCCTCGTATTATTCAGATGTTGTTTCTACCCTTGTTGGCACTGGAGAATTCAATACTGTTACGGCTATGGATATTAGTACTGGGTTTACGAATCCTACTCTTGAAGAATTACAAGCATTTGACGCAGTTTTGGTCTATACCCAAAGTACTCTAGCAAATGCATCTGGCATGGGAGATGTTATGGCTGATTACGTAGATGCGGGTGGTGCAGTAGTGCTTACTCAGTATACGTTAGGGCCATATACTCCACTAGAAGGAAGATTCCAGTCAGAGGATTATCATGCCATAGAGCCAGGACAGAATGTTCAAAGTTCAGGCACAACTCTTGGTACTGTGTATGATGCAGATCATCCTATTTTAAATGGAGTAGAATATTTAGATGATTGCTATGTATGCGTGAGGACCTCTGGAGAGGCGAATACCAACGCCACAGTCATTGCGGATTGGGCAGATGGGAATCATTTATTGGCGGTGCGTGAAATCAATGGTGTTCGTCGTGCTGACCTGGGTATCATACCAGTTAGTAGTCAAGGTGGTCATTATGGTGGTTGGAATGCAGAGACCACGGACTTTGGAATATTGATGGCCAATGCATTGACATGGGTAGCAGTTGGTTCCACAGATGATGCCCCGGATTGGCTATCGTATTCTCCAGCATCTGGTGTGGTCGCACCTGGTACATCTCAGGAGATAGAGGTGAATTTTAGTGCAGTGGACCTGGAGGGTGGTGATTATGCTCTAGACATTACCATTACGAGTAATGATGAAGGTAATCCTACGGTAACGGTTCCCGTTACGATGTCCGTAGATCCATTATATGCAGACATCAGTGTTACACCCGAGTCCTTGAATGAAGAATTATATATTGGTCAGACCTCTACCCAGGTCCTTACCATAACTAACAATGGTACGTCCGATCTTGACTGGACCTCCAGTTTGGGTGATGATGCCACGTTTGGTGGTTCCTGGCCTGGTGAGAGTCAGAGCAGAGATGCGTTGAGCATCTCTCAGGTAGTGAATCAAATAAACAACAGAGTAATGACCGCTATTCTAAAAGATTCATATGAACAACCGATTGTAAGTGATGGATCCATCGATGATAGAAGAGATGGTCCAATTGCCAATCTTTTTCGAAAAAACAATCAAGTAGGTCGAAATGATCGAGGCTATGATATAGCTCTACTACATGCTGACCATGATTATAAAGGTACAGACCTTGCAGAACACTTGATAGCTATGGATGATTTTAATACTGTCACCGTAGTTGAAGTACGATATGTCACACCAACTGTGGAAGAATTATCTGCTTTTGATGCCGTATTGGTTTGGTCAAACTATACTTATGCAGATAGAAATCTTTTTGGCGATAATCTAGCGGATTACATTGATGCAGGTGGTGCAGTAGTTTGTGGTCTTTTTGATACAGGCCGTCAAGGGAGCGACTTAGCATTAGGTGGAAGATTTGAGACTGACAATTATGAGATAATTACTGCACCTAATTCGATATATGGAGGAACAGGTATATCACTTGGTACTGTTATTGACCCAGACCATCCTGTTTTGAATGGTGTTGAAACAATGGATGATTGTGGTTACTGTTTTAGGCCTGAAAATGTGCTTCATGAGGAAGCTACCTTGTTAGCTGAATGGTCAAGTGAGCATCCCCTAGCTGCAATACGTGAGATCAATGGAGTTCGTAGAGTTGACTTAGGTTTATACCCTGCAACAAATAATTTGGATGGTACAGGGTATGATGCCAATTATGATCCTTTTACAACAGATGGTTTGGTTTTGATAGCCAATTCCCTGACCTGGACAGCAGGTGGATCCGTGGAAGAGGATGTCCCGGATTGGTTGTCTTATTCTCCCGCATCTGGTGTGGTTGCACCTGGTGGATCTCAGGAGATAGAGGTGAATTTTAGTGCA
>MDSZ01110441.1_pt1 | contig 23696 bp, 23 predicted proteins | sample 811201 | NCBI WGS metagenome assembly MDSZ01 (sample SAMN05326647, study PRJNA326480) | marine metagenome | isolation source: seawater | place: Indian Ocean: North | collected 2010
AGTATAAGATACTACTCTATCATCATTATTGATAGCTTCTTCAATCAAGTCAAGATTATTTATGGTATGTTTTATATTATAATCTTCTGAAAAGAATTTATTATGAATCTGAACATGGGACAAATATGTGTCTACTGCATTATTCATTCTTTCCTCATTAAGTCCGTAACTCATAGCTATTATTATAATACCTCCAATTAGCCCGAATACAATAGAGATTATTACAACTAAACTCCTAAGTTTGTTTCTCCATATATTTCTCCAGGAAATCTTTAATAATGTAAATAAATTCATACTTTCATAGATTTAACCGGATTGAGTTTTGCTATTTTAATAGCAGGATATATTGATATTAACAAAGAAAAAACAAATATTACTAAAGCATGAGATAAAGGTATGTCCCATGAAATTGACATTGGAGCTATTGGTGAAAAACCCATTTCTTCCATCATCTGATCTGCTCCCTCCCCCATCAAAATTGCCATATCTATTGGATTAATATTATAATAGAAACAGATTGGATAAGTAACTATTATAGCAAGTATGACACCTGCCATAGATAAAATTATGGTCTCCACAAGTATTATCCCAAATAATCTAATTCTACTCATACCAATTGAGACTAACACTCCAAATTCATACTTTCTTTCTTCTGTCATCATTAAAACAGTTCCAAACATTCCAAAAACAACTATGACATAAAGTATAAATGCCATTATTACACCACCAGCATTATCAGCAGTTATAGTTTGTTCAATTTCTGGTAAAGTTTCTTTCCAAGTCATTATCTCATAATCATCGGAAAGAATCATACCTAAATCTTCTACTATCTTCTCCTCATTATAATACCTTTTTTTATCAATAATTATATGTGTTGAGATATCATCAGATGAAACATAATTTCTTACGGATTCCATGGTCATAAAAAGACCTATTTTATTTAAATCTGGATTTTTTAGATCAATAACTCCTTTTATTGGATATTTACCGGCTGCCATCATACCCCTATAACCTTGACCATATAATATTAAGGTGTCATTTTCTGAAATATTAAAAAATTCAGCAATCCCTTTTCCTATAATTATTTCGTTGTTTTTTAGATCAAATGATCCTGAAATCATTTTTTTATTCCAATCTGTAATTTTTTGTTCATCAGACAAGTTAATGCCATTAATTACTCCACCTTTTGTTTTATCTCCCATTGAAATTAAGGAAAATGTTTGAAGCCTTTGAACAATATTTTCAACTCCTTCGACAGATTTTATTTCATCTATTAATTTTTGATCCACTTTCATAGAATTATCAAGACTTTGATTATCCCAAAACCCATCAGCATGAATTTCAACATATCCAGCATAAGACTCAACTACAGTTTCAATTAATTTATCATAGAAACCAAACTGAAGTGCTCGCATTAATATTATTAGAAATAAAGCAGCAAAAACTGATGTAATAGTTATTAAACTTCTTTTTTTATTTCTGTAAATATTTCGCCAAGCTATCTTTAAAATCATCTTAAATTTTTCATATAACTAGGCAGAAAATATCTCTGATTAATATCTATATCAAACTGCCATACTAACCTCTCAATAATAGTTTTATTTCCTTCTTCATCCAAAGGAACATATTCAAGAATAGAAGGTAATTTTTTACCATTAAAATCTTTAATTTGATTTGATGTCATGACACTTACCATATCTTCATACTCATCATAAAACTCTGTTTTTAATTGCATATAATGTGTTTTATCTATCCACATCACAAGTTTACCCCAAACTACAGGAGCATCTTCATTTGGAATAAGTTGGATTACCCAACAGTCGTACCCATCAATTACTTCCTCATTAACTATTGTATTTGAATAGTCATCAGAGATTGAGGACCTCTGAACTAAATCATCATTTGTAAAATCTGTACCCATCCAGTTTTGCATCATCATTGATGGTGGTAATTTAATAGTTCGTTCAATAGAAGGAATATAATTCCAAACTTCGTTTTCTCTTTTCAAGAATACTGTTCCCTTTTCTTTTATAGGTGTGATTATAACAGATGAAAAATAATCTTCACCAATAGACCAACCTTTCATTGTCATCTCTTTTTTCCATTTAGGTCTAACAATAGTTATCGCCATCTCAACATAAGAAGATTTTATTCCTCTGATTTTTTCTTCTGATTTTTCTAAAATACTTGAAGCGTCCTGGGAAAAACTATTAAAACTAAAAAAAATGAAAAAAATGAATAATACTCTGCTCATATCTCGTACATATACGTAATGAAAGTTATAATAGCCAAATATATTTTAATAATAATATCATCAATATTTTATGTTATAGTTGGAATAAAACATTTTATAGAACCAGAGTTTTTTTTGCCAATTGTTCCACCTTACTTACCATACCATATTGAACTAGTATATTTAAGTGGTGTATTTGAAGTTTTATTTGGAATAATGATATTAATTCCAAAATATAGATACTGGGGATCTATTGGTCTTATACTTCTATTAATTGCCGTTTTTCCTGCTAATATATATCTCCACCAAAGCCAAGAAGCACAAGAGGCAATAGGAGCATCTCAACAAATTGCTACATGGAGGCTACCAATGCAAGGAATTTTAATTTGGATTGCTTACTGGATAAGAAAATAATTATTGTCGAACAATTTCAAAAGAAGTTGTATCACTTGCGAAAGCTGTAAATATCCCAAAAGCATTTATAATATTAGATGGTGGTTCATTTAGTTCTGTTCCATCCTGAACTTCAGTTTCAAATAAGCTAACATAATCTTTATTTATTTTATATAGAGTTACCATGTACCTACCATAATTCTGCAAACTCATACAAATAACATTATAACTATCTCCAATAGTCGGTTCAGATTGAATTGAAAAATTAGAAAAGAAATCACCTATTTGACCAGGAAATTCATCAGTAAAAATTGGATCTTCTTCGACCCCCACATATTTAATTGTAAGGTAATGGTGTTCACCAGTTGAATTATCCCATGATATATCAGTTCTAGCATTATCAAATAAACCTCTAAGTATATTAGGTAATGCTGGTGATAAGACTAAAGGTGGAACTACAATTTTATTTTCAGAGATTCTAAGTCCTAGAGGCTTTGTAGGAACCTCTGTCTCAGAGGTTGCTATCCTATCTCCTACTTTTACTTGTAATCCGTATGTATTTCCAGATATTATAGAAATATTTTCATTTGTAAAATAGTTTTCATCAGAAGAGTTATAGCTTAAATTATATTCTTTTCCATTACCATATAAAATAACATCTGCATCTGATATATATGAGTCGATACTATCGAGAGAGTTCCAAAGTTCAGTTTTTTTTATCTTAATATCATCTACTTTCTCTCCTTGAAATAAAAAAGCTTCTACTACAAAGTTATCTTCTATAGGTGATTCAATATCACAAGCAAAAAATAAGATAATAAAAGCTATATAAAATCTTTTCATTTCTAAAAACTCAATTTAAATGAAATATTAGGAACAATTCCTAAATATTTTTTAATCTGTCTCTCGTATGGAACATAGTCAAATTGATATTCATAATACCAAACATTTAAACGATTGTATAAATTAAAAATTGAGAAACCTAAATCTCCTTTAGAGTTATTTATATTAAATACATGATGTGCAGAGATATCTAATCTATGATAATCTGGCAAAAGAGAACCATTTTTTGGACCTACCCCTACAAACGTTAAACTAGATTCATCTAATAAAGAGATATTATATTTATATGATGGTTCAGTAAAAGTCTGACCTGAACCAAATATGAATGAAGCTGAAAAATTCCAACCATTTATTTCATAATTATTAAAAACTTTAAATTCATTTCTCTGAATTTGAGGAGCTGGAAAAGCTTTTCCATCATTTAATAATGGATAAATGTTTTCTGCATCTGTAAATGTATATGAAATCCAACCAGTATACTTATTGATTTTCTTTTGAATTAAAGTTTCAAAGCCTTTTGCTGTACCGCTACCATTAAAAAATAAATTGTTTAGGCCTGCACTCTGGAATCTTAAAGAAAATTCAGTAAGGTTACTTATTTCTTTATAAAAAAATTCAGTGTCAAATAACCAATTATCATTCTCGTAAGATAATCCAGAAATATAGTGAATTGATTCTCCAACATTAACATCTAAATTATCAGATAATAACCAAAAGTCTCTAGATCTTGAAGTTACATTTTCACCTACAATTTGTTTAACAAACTGATAATGAATACCATAACCAACTTTAATTTTAAAATTCTTTAAAAAAGAATAATCTGCCTGGAATCTAGGAGAAAAATAATTTTTATCTGTCAACTCATACCTGCTAGTACGTAACCCAACTTTTAAATTTAAATTTTTAACTGAATTTAGATCATAAGAAAAATATCCTGAATATAAGTCAGAGTTTTGTTTTGTATTTAAAATTGTAAGAGTATCATCTCTTACAAAGAGATAATCAACATCTGATTTTGTCAATTCAAAACCAAACTCAAATTTATTGTTTTTTCCAGAGAGAATTTCAGCATCATATCTGGCAGTAAAGTCTTCAACAGTATTATCTTGATCCAAAATAATATTAAGATTGAATATGGTGGAATCAATATCTGGAATATTTGCTTCAACAAAATATGAGTCATCTTGATAATTATAGTATTCTGAAAAAGAAAGGTTTAAGGTATTATAAAACCTACTATTCCACTGACGTGACCATTTAAATGAATATCCTCTGTTACCCCACTCTGATATTCTATCAAGATCACCAAGAATTTCAATCTTATCAATATCACCAAAATTAGGGTACTGATATCTTTTTGTGTCACTTGTTTCTTTTAAATTATCTTCACCTCTATAGAAACTAAAAGTAATCAAATCATCATTAGTTGGTTTATAGGAAATTTTACCATTAAAGTCATAAAAATTAAATTTAGGAACCCATGGATCTAAATTTTCTATGTCATCATCTGGATCAAATTGATTATAAATTTTATCAAAAAAAGATGATTGTAGAATATCAGTAAATGATCTTCTACCAGCAGCAAAAAAACTAAATTTCTTTAAAAAAGGAATTTCGATTGAGCCGGAAGCACTTAATAAGTTTACATTTACATTCCCTTTTATCTCATTAAAACTCCCAACCTTCCCAGTAAGGTCAATCACACTCGATAGTCTTCCCCCATATTTAGCAGGAAATGCTCCTTTATATAAATCAACGCTCTTTATTGCGTTTGCATTAAAAGCACTAAAGAAACCAAAAAAATGATCAACATTATATACCTTGATACCATCAAGAAGAACAAGATTTTCTTGCGGTTGACCACCTCTAATGTATAACCCCGAACTACTTTCTTGGGTAGCACTAACACCTGGCAATAGCTGAAGAGATCTAAAGATATCAACTTCTCCTATAGACGGCATCAAACTTAGTTGTTGAACCGATATCCTATGTGCACTTATCTCGGAACTTGATTGTAAAAACTTACTAGATTCTGTTGAAATTACTACTTCATTTAAAGTAGATGTTAGAGGTATAAGGTCAATAACTATTTGACTATTAATTAAATCTTCAGTTAACTCAATGGATTTTGTCTGGTAGCCAACATAACTTGCCTTCAAAACCATACCAGGAGTTACTTCACCTCTAAATGAAAAAAAACCATTTTCATTAGCACTTGCACCTAACTGTAAAGCATCTAAATAAATATTTGAATAAGGTAATCTCTCTCCTGAACCACTCTCCTCAATGTAACCACTTAACTGTATCTGAGAATAAGAAACTTTTGAAATGAATAAGAGTAATAAATAATATAAAAATTTCTTACGAAACATAAATGTTCAATCTTAAATTAATTTATTTATTGAACTTATAAGATAAATTAATTAAAATATTTCTCCCAGGTTCGTCCGCAAAATATCTCATTTCATTTAAGTAATTTCTGTATTTTTTATTAAACACATTTTTAATAATAAATGAAGCTTGTAATTTTTTTATTTTAAACTTCCATGAAAAATCAAATAAGAAATATCCTTCAGGTGCATCTTTAAAATCAAAGATTTCGGATTCAGCATCAACCTCAACCAAATTATTAATTAATTCATCTGGTGTAAATGTTTTAGGAGCTCTAAATTGATGAAAAGTGTAACTTGGAATAAGAGAAATTTCGGAAGAATTTATTTTCCAAAAATTTTTCGTACTCCAATTTAAAGTATTATTTATTCTTATAGGTGGTTGATCTATTAAATTCCCTCCCTCATCTAAGTTTTCTGTATATAAATAACTAAAAGTAAAAATTGAATTCATATTTTTAGTAATACCCCTTCTGTATGTTATATCAGAACCAATAAATAATACATCTGTTTGATCATAAACAAAGTATGGCATAGGTCCTCTGATTGTTCCAAATAAACCTATAGGTTTGTCGAATATATAATTTGAAATATAATTTGAGTGTAACGTGATTTTTAATTTACTTTTAGCAGAACTAAAGTTAAGTTCATTTACTAATTTAAATGATTTTTCAGATAAGAATGCTTCACTATCCATTTTAAGAACTCTATCCGTTTTCACTCTTCCGTCATCAGCAAAATAATATCTTAGTAAACCAAAAGATGTTTTAAAACCATTAGAACCAAAAGAATAAAGTTCTGCCATATTGGGTGTTCTCCAAGCTGAGCCCAAATTAGTCCTAAAAGAAAATTTTTCAGATACTGCTCTTTCAAAACCAAATGATAATGTAAAGTTAGAAAAATTGTTTTCATCTCGAAATATATCTTGATTTGTTTCTCTTCCCCTTACATTATAATTTTCTTGATCATATCTAAATCCAATCTCAAATAAATTATTTCTAATTTCATACCCCTCTATAAGATAAATACTAACTCTATTTGAATTATAATTAGGTATAAATGGTGTTGTGCCAGTTCCGTAGATATTATCATTATTTTGACTAAAGTAATGGACACCTAAAATGCCATTTAAATTACCTGAAAATGAATGATCCCACTCTATTAAATAATCATATGTAAATAGTTCTAAATTAATAATAGGTTTATAGGAGTTTCGTCTTACATCATATTCTCTTCTTTTATTTATTTGGGAACCTATAGTTAATGAAATTTTTTCCTCTTCATTATACCACCAGTTTACATTAGCTTTTATTAACTGATGATTAGCTAATTGATTTGGTTCATTAATTGTATATGAAAATGGCTTAATAAATAATGGAGTATTTGAACTAATAGCTCTAGAGATAGCATTCCCACTATGAAAAATTGATGATCTAAGAAGACCATTGTTAATATCTACATAATTATAATAAAGCTTTATATCAAAACTATTCAAGTGATAGTGGACACCAATATTAAAAGCTTGTTCTTCTTTTCCAGAATTTGTAAGCATATAATCAGGAGCATGTCTATCTCCTATTTTAATATAATTATAACCTAAGCTATAACCTAAATTTTTAAATCCTTGCCCTGTCTTAAATCCAAAATTTTGACCTCTCCCATTTGTCTCGTACCCAGAGTTTAAATTTATGTAAAAGGGTTGTCTTAATTTCATCGGATCAGGTTCAACAATTAATGCGCCTCCTAATCCTTCAGGACCAAATCTTACACCAGATGATCCTTTGACAACTCTTAAATTAGAAACTGATGCCATATTTATTTCAGGAGCATGGTCTTTTCCCCAATTCTGAAAACCATGTTTTAAATAATTATTTAATACTAATATTCGATTACCATAAAGTCCATGAATAACAGGTAATTCAACATTTGAACCAGATGAAATAAACGATACCCCATCAATTTCACTTGCTATACTTGCTAAAGAAAATGTTCTATTTATTCCTCTCTCATCAAGATCAATAGACTGTTGAGAAATTGTCTTTGTCCCTTCATCTTTTTCTCTTTCTTCAAAGATTAATACTGAACTTAATTCAATATTCTCTCTATTTAAGTAAATATTTGATTCATTTTGAGTTATAGTAAATGAAGAATCTATATAACCAACACTAGACGCTAGAACATTAGTATTATTAGAACATAAATTTTCTAAAATAAAATTTCCATTTTTATCTGAAACCGAAAATTTTTGTGAGTTAGTTTCTTTTATTAATACCCCAGGAATGGGTTCATTATTTTCTTTATCAAAAACTATTCCTGATATTTCATAAGAACAATCTTGCTGAGAATAGAGGTTGTTTTGTATTGTAAAAAAAATAAACAAAAAACAACAAAGCTTTATTATTACTGGTTTTTGATTATTTTTTGAACACAAACAGCATTTTTCAGCTCTGGCATCAAAGCTTTTTTTCATTGGCAAATATTTGAATATGTAAATGTAAATATTGTCCTAACTTATAAAAAGTCAAGTAAATAAATTATTAATACAATAAGATAAATGCTCTCTTAATTAAGAGAGCATTTTAAAAGAATTAATACTTTTCGTTAAGAATTACTCAATATTCAATACAAATTGTAACTCAAAATCTGTATCTCCATCATTAGCACCAGATGTAGCTGTCTTTACATCAGGTTGATGCTGTAATCTAACGGTAAATGTTCCTGTACTTGCGCCAGCAGTTGTCCATTGAGTATTTAATCCAACAGGATTCCCATTGGCATCAGAATCACCATAGTTTACAGGATCTGAAGCGTTGTCAATATTTCCATTTCCATTTGGATCAGTAAATGCTCCATCTGTGAAAGCAAAGAAAATTTGATGCTCATCATCTTCCTCTGCGATTTCTTCACCAATATCCTCACCAGGAGTTTCAAGGTTATTCATAATCTCAAAAGTCAAGATATATGTCGTTCCCTGAGCTAGATTTATAGCATCTAAAACTTGCAATTCTTGAACTCCTTCACCGTCAGGATCTTGAGCTCTTGCAGTAACAACACTTCCTGAAGCAGGTGTAAAGATTAGTTTTACATCAGTAATAACTTCCTCCTCATGTTCCTCCTCCGGAGCAGCATCATCTTCCTCACAAGCTGTAAAAATAAATAATGTTAGTACAGCAAATAATAAGTAATTAAGTTTAAATATGTTTTTCATCGTTAAATAAAGTTTAATTGTTAAATAAAGTTTAGTTTGACTTTTGTTAAAAAGTCATAAGTGTTTTGAGACAATAATGTCTCTTAAAATTAGAGTATTAACTCAGGGGGTGCCCTACCATATAGTTTAGAAGTTAAACTACTATGATAAACAACTAGTTTATAATCAGATAAACTTTCTTTATACTCAACATTAATATTCCAAGTTTTAGATAACTGATTAGTATCAGTGAGGTTCTTAGTAGAAATAATACAGGTTATGCAATCATTCTCATTTTCATGATAATGTATTCCATCTTCTGTACATATTTCATGGGAATGTCCAAAAAAATTAGAAAGAGAGTGTGATAAATCTGGAAGGAGAAACAGAGTTAATAATAAAATAGATGTAATTTTTCTCATCATGATTTATGATGCAAATATATAATATTATTATAAATTAATAACTTTTGTAAATGTTAAATGATTTAGATTTGAAAAAAAAATTTAAAGAATAGATTTGAAAAAAACCAGAAGAAATTTTATCACAAACACTGTAAAAATAATTCCTTTAACATTAATGCCAAAAGGAATTTTTGGGAGTCCTGTAAATAGAAAAAAAATAAAAGTTGCATTACAAGTTTATTCTTTTGCCCCATTAATTATTCAGAGAAAATTTGATTTACTTGAATTCCCCAATTTATTAAGAAATACATATAATGTAAGTGGAGCCGAATATTGGTCTATCGGATTTTTGGGTAAAGAAAATGAAAAAAATTATTTATTAGATCTGAAAAAAAGATCCCATGATTTAGGCATAGATAATCTTATTATTCTTGTAGATAATATAGATTTATTAACAATGGAGAACGGACCAAGTTTAGCCTCATCAAATAAAAATGATAGAGATAATGCAATTAACTTTCATAAAAAATGGATAGATGTAGCAAATACTATAGGATGTCACTCAATAAGAATAAATTTAAGATCAGAAGAAGAAAATAATTATAATAAAATTCTAGATCACTCATCAGAAAGTATATTAAAACTAATTGACTACAGCAAAAATGATAATATAAGTATAGTAGTTGAAAATCATGGAGGTATAACCGGGGATGCTGATTGGCTGGTTGGCCTCATGAAAAATATAAACAGCAAATATATTGGCACTCTCCCTGATTTCGGTGACTATAATTTTTGCATAAAAAGAGGGAGTTTAGATTTTGGTAACTTAACTGATAATTGTGAAAACCAATATGATAAATATAAAGGTGTTGAAAGGCTTATGCCATACGCAAAAGGTGTAAGTGCAAAATCTCATGAGTTTGGAAAGGATGGAGAAGAATTATTTACTGATTTTTCTAAAATGATTGAAATAATCTCTGATTCAAATTATAAGGGATATATTACTATTGAATACGAGGGAGCTATGATGAATATGTTTGGAGGAAAAGGAAATTATTTAGATCCTCACAATGGAATAATAGCAACAAAAAAATTAATAAATAAGTATTTGTAAAATGGAATGGGAAAGATACTTTTTTAATATAGCTGAAGAGGTCAAAAAAAAATCAAAGGATAAAAACACAAAAATAGGAGCAGTAATTGTGGGTAAAGATAAAGAGATTGTATCAACAGGATACAATTCATTTCCAAGAGGAATAGATGATAGTAATAAAGATCGACAAGAAAAGCCTGAAAAATATTTTTGGTTTGAACATGCTGAAAGAAATGCTATCTATAATGCAGCAAGAATAGGAGTATCCACAAAAGGTTGTACGATCTATCTGACTTGTGATATTCCTTGTGCAGATTGTGCTAGAGGAATAATAAATGCAGGTATTATCAAAATTTTTGCAAAAAAAGATGCTGGAGCAAAGTCAGAAAAATGGGATGAATCTTCAAAAAGAAGTATGCAAATGTTTAAGGAGGCAGGAGTTGAAGTAGAATGGTATGACTTTTAAAATAAATTACTTCCAGTTTTTATTAAAGAAGCCTAAAAACATAGGAACATTTTCCTGATATTTTTTATAATCTGGATATTTTCTTGAACTTATTCCCTCACTAAAAATAGCACTATTGAAGAATAAAACTACAAGAAGGACACACCCAACTATTGACCAATTCAATAATGCACCGTTAGCAGAAGCACCTAAAAAATAAAAGGTGATCCAAATTAATTGTTCACAAGTAAAATTAGGATGCCTTGAGAAAGACCATAAACCAGTAGTCACAAAACCTCTTTTATAATCACCATCTAATTTTTCATTATTTTCAATTCTTCTATATTTTTCTGTCTGAAAATCGTATTGTTGTTGATCAGAAATGTACTGAATAACTATTAGGATAAACATAAATCCACCTATCAGATAATCTGATATTCCTATTGGTTCAGAACCTTGCCAAGCTGCAAGAATTGGTAAAGTGAATAGAAAGATTAAGCCCATTTGATAAAGACAGATAAAAAATAAATTAAACATGCCCCACGTTAATCTAGATGATAGAAATGGAATAGCCTTTTTAACTTCCACCCATCTATAATCTTCTTCACCTTTCCAAAAGTATATGCTGAATCCACCTCTTCTAGAAAAATTATAAGTTAATCTTAAACCCCATAAAGTAACTAGTACTGCCATCATTACCATTCTATCATCATATCCAGCTGCTTGAGCAAAGTACCATGCGTAAGCAATAGGGATAAGACTCCAAAATTTATCAACCTGACTATAATTCTTTGCAAGTTCACTTACAACAAAACAATAAACTGCTGAACCAAGGTAGAGTTTAGTCATTGCTATTAGAGCAGAATATTGCGCAGTAGTAAATGAGGTATCAAATACATCAGTTCCAAAAGTAATGTACACTAATCCACATAGTGTGACTATCAAAAATATTGCTTGTTTTGCTACCATCTAACTTAATAATTTAAATTTCGTTACTTCTTTTTATGAGTTTAATATTATCTAAAAAAATTTATGATATAAAAGAAATTCCAAAAAAAACTGGAATATATTTTTTTTTAGATATTAACGCTATACCTATTTACATAGGAAAAAGTTTGAATTTATATAAAAGAATAAATCAACATATAAACTCAAAAAGTAATAAATCATCTAAACTAAAATCACGATTTGATCATATTAGATATCTTGAGACGAAAAGTGAATTAATAGCATTACTAATTGAGTCTCAGGAAATAAAAAGAAATAATCCAGTTCTTAACAGAAAACTTAGAAAAAAAATAGAAAATATTTATATAAATATTATAAAAGATGATAATGGGTATTATGGACTCAAAATTTCTAAAACTAAAGAAAATGTTTTAACATCTTTTCAATCAACCAGAAAAGCTAGAAGCTTTATAAATTATCTCTCTGATAAAAATGATTTATGTAAAAAATTAAATTCTACTCATACTGAAAATCATTGTTGCTACGCAATATCATCAAGTCAAAATACTAAAAGATGCTATTGTGAAGATAGTATGAAATCTTACAATGGTAAATTTCAAAAAATGAAAGAATCATTAATTCTTCCAAACAAAAAATTTTTAATGGTAGATAAAAACCATAAAAAACCTTATCCATTTGTTTCCGTTGATAGTGGTACAATTGAGGGATTTGGTTACACCAATAACCCTGATTCAAGTTATAGTACCAAACTAAAAAGATTAGATTTTAACACTAAAGATGAAGTGATAATTGTAAAAAATTATTACAAAAAAAATAACGAAAGTTTAGAACTAATTTATTTATAATGATAAAATATTTAGGAAAGGGTATTTATGAACTTAAAACTGTTCAAAAATTACCAATTAGTTTAAAAGAAAGTTGGAGCTTTTTCTCAAATCCAAAAAATTTATTCAAAATAACACCTGAGCACATGAACTTCAGTATTCTAACTGACTTCAATAAAATGTATGAGGGCCAGATTATTAAGTATAGAGTCTCTCCTTTCCCTTTCTTTAGAGTTGGTTGGACAACAAAAATAACTACAGTTGAAGAACCTTTTAATTTTATTGACACTCAGGAATCAGGGCCTTTTAGTATCTGGGAACACGAGCACAGATTTGAAGAATCAGAAAACGGTGTAATTGCTCATGATATTGTTAAGTTCAAATTACCACTAGGTTTAATCGGTAGAGTTTTTGGAAGTGGTCTAGTAAAATTTCAGTTAAGAAAAATATTTGAATTTAGAGAAAAACAGTTAACTAAAATTTTTAAAAAATGAAAAATATAATTGTAATTGGAGGAAGTAAAGGAATAGGAAGAGAAATTGTTAATTCACAAATAGAGAAAGGAAATAAATGTTATAACCTTTCTAGATCTGAATCAGGTATTAATAACCCAAATTTGATCGAAGAAAAAATTGACATTCTTAATGATAATTTACCTGATATTGAAAATATTGACACGGTTATTTACTGTCCTGGTTCAATTAATTTAAAGCCTATACTTCAATTAAAGGAAGAAGACTTTATAAATGATTTTAATATTAATGTTTTAGGTGCAATTAAAACTGTTAAAACATATTTAAATAATCTCAAAAAAGGCAATGACCCGTCTCTACTATTTTTTAGTACAGTTGCTGTTTGTCAAGGAATGCCTTTCCACTCTTCAGTATCTGTTGCAAAAGCAGGTATTGAGGGATTAACTAAATCACTTGCTGCAGAATTAGCGCCCAACATAAGAGTAAATTGTATAGCTCCAACAATTACAAGGACTGATATGGCTCAAAGAATTTTAAGGAATGAAAAGATTGAGGAAAATATAGCTAACAAACACCCTCTAAAAAAGATTTGCGAGGCTAAAGACATTTCAGATATGGCTGACTTTTTGATTTCATCAAGTGCAAAAAGTATAACTGGACAAATTATGCATGTTGATGGTGGAATGTCCACACTCAAAATTTAGATTTGGTTAAAAAAAAAAATTGGGCAACAAAATATTAAGTTTTAGAGTATAAGTATTTAATAAGAATAGATTTTTAACTCTATAGTAAATATTAGAATAGAAATGTTTAAGTTTATAAAGCTTTTTAGACCTCTTGAATTAGTGTTATTAGTACTTGTACTAGTAACAATAGTGGTTTCAGAGATGTTTTTTTTCAATGATGAACCACTTAAAGCTGTATTCCTTGGTTTATGGGCACCAACTATTCTTCTTTTTATCTTGATATTTAATCAAAAGAAAAAAGAATTATAGAGATAAACTAAACTATGTCTGAACTCTTAACTAGAGAATTTATTTTCATTTGGGCGGGGATCGTCTCGGTTTCATTTATTATATGGGTATTAATTACAGCTAAAGAGCTCAACAAAATAGTTGATAAAAGAGAAAGAAAATGAATGTACATAAAGCAAGTTTAATAAATTCAATAATTTTAATAATCATTGGAGGATGGGGTTATTTTGAATCAGGTTCACCAACTTCTCTCATACCAGTTGGTATTGGAGTTTTTCTTTTATTATTAAATAAAGGTGTTAGAGATCATAATAAAGTAATAGCACACATAGCTGTTGTTTTAACTTTATTGTCTTTTGCTAATGTGATGCCTCTAATGAGTGCTTTAGACGATGGAAGAAATGAAGCAGCATTAAGAGCAATAGTTATGCTTAGTTCCTCATTTTATGCTATGGTATTTTTTATTAAGAGTTTTATTCAAGCAAGAACTAAATAATTTTATTATAAAATTATCATATTGAAATACTTATTCAGTTTTATTTTATTATTTCATATTTTTCTTAATACATTTTCTCAATCCGATACAGTTTATGTATCTCCTTCAGGGAATAACAATAATGATGGATCCTATAATTCTCCATATAAAACAATATCTACTGCTATAGAAAATATCAACTCCGGAACTATAATACTTCTTGATGGTATCTATAGAGAAAAAATTTTAATTGAAAATAAAAATAATATTACTATAGCAGGTGATGAATTAGGAAATGCAATAATTGATGGAACAGTTAACCTAAATGACTTCAATTGGACAGAAACTGAAAATAATATTTTTAAAACTACAATTGACACTGCTATTTGGCAGTTATTTATTGATAATAGCGAAATGGTGATGGCAAGGTGGCCAAATGCTCAATTTTCAGATGAATCTATTTATTCATGGGATACTTGGGCAGAAGGTGATGAAGGAAATAGTGGTAATGGAATACTAGTTTTTGATAATTCTAAAACTTTTTATACTTCTCTTGACAATGATTTAGACACTGCTCATGCAATACTTAATATTGGCTCTTTTAGAACTTGGAATCGTAAAATTGAGTATTTAGCTGGTTCTGATTTTTTTACGTATAATGCAGTGCCAAATAGTCAATACAAAGAAAAACATCACTATTTTTTTGTTGAAGGTGATTTAGATCTTCTGGATACATTAAACGAATGGTATCATAACCCTAAAACAGGAGAATTATGGTTAATGACAGGTGGAACAAATCCTAATGATTTTGATGTAAAAGGAAAAGTATTGTCGTATTCTTTTCAAATAAAAAATTCAGATAATATTACAATTGAAAATTTATCGTTTTTTTCTTCAACAGTTAAAGTTCAATCTGCAGAAAATTTTATACTCCAAGACTGCAATTTTGCTTACCCATCTACTTCCAAGAGAATGGTAGGAGACCTTAGTACTCCAAAAGCTACTACTTTTGGTGTGACAGGGTCTTCAAATAAAGTAAATAATAGTATAATTAGAAGGAATTTATTTGAATATACTGATGGAGATGGATTAAGAGTTTATGGAGACAACAACCTTATAGAAAATAATTTTTTTCAATATATTGATTACTCAGTCGCAGAGCTTCCTGGTCTTATGGTTACCATGTATATTAATGGTGATAAAAATACAATTACAAAAAATACAATTGAAAATGTTCAAGCATCTGCAACAGTATCACCTGGAGAAAGAAGTACTTTTTCTTATAATAAAGTTACAAAAACAGGAGCCCTACAATCAGATGGATCTGTATTTCAAGGAACAAGAAATTTTGTTGCTGACTCAGAAGTGCATCATAATTTTGTATATAATACTCCAAAGTTAGCTCTTAGATATGACGCACCTGGGGATGATCCAACTGCAGCAGGACAGAAAGGTAAAATGTATAACAATGTTGCTATTAATACAAGTGGAATTATGGTCAAGGGTGATTATCACTATATTACTAATAATACAGTGATTGGTAGTAATAAAAATGGTATGATCATTTTAGATGAAGAAAATTCAAATCTGAACACATATACTCAAAATAATCTTGTCGATAAACTTAGTGGACACAGGAGCTTGAGTAATTTTGAAGATAAAGATAGAGATGGAAATCCTGACTATCCTATTCCTGGAACATCTTCAAATAATTGGAATGGATGGGATTCTGTTAAAACTAATTATAACGACGAACTTAATATTGATAATACAATTTATACCTTAATTGATAGCATAACCTTGATGCCTTTAGAAGGATCTCCACTAATTGATGCTGGTATATCTGTAGAATCAATACCTCAAGAAATAATTGGATCATCTCCAGATATCGGAGCTTACGAATATGGAGGAGAAATATGGAAGGCGGGAATTGAAGGTTGGCAACCAGATTTTTATCCATGGGACCATATTAGTGATTCAGATGGTGATGGAATAACAGATGATGAAGATAACTGTCCATTAATAGAAAATCCTGATCAAAACGATAAAGATTTAGATGGTATTGGTAATAAATGTGATCCTGATGATGATAATGATGGAATACTTGATGAACCTGATAACTGCCGTCTAGTAGCAAATCCAGATCAATTAGATACTGATGGAGATGGAAAAGGAGATCTATGTGATGATGATGATGATGGTGATGGAGTAAATGATATTGAAGACAACTGTCCATTAATAGAAAATCCTGATCAGGAAGATTGGAATAATGATGGTGTAGGAGATATATGTGGAGATCCCAAACCACTATTTACTGAAAAAGTTACTTTTATAGAGAAAGTTTATCCTAATCCAACAAATAATAATCTAAGAGTTACTCTCAAACCTGGGCTAATTATCAAAAGTATTTACTTTATAGATATTAGCAGTAAACTAATTAAACCAAAGTCATTATCTAGAATAAAAGAAGGGTTAGATATTGATGTTTCTAATCTTAATGAAGGATTATATATATTACAAATTATAACAAGTAAAGAAGCAAACAAGATTAAAGTATTAATAGAAAGAAAATTTTAAGAAAATATTTATTTTTGCCATTCTTAAAAATTAAAATATGAAGATATCTTCCATACATCCAGATAATTACGGAGTCACATTTAGTACACTTTGTGTTTTACATTGCTTTGCTACACCTTTTCTTTTTATTACTCAAGCTCATTTGCTTGTAGTCCCAGGATGGTGGCAAGCACTAAATTATTTGTTTCTATCATTATCTTTTATTGCAGTATATAAGACAACTCAACATTCATCAAACTTATTAATAAAAGTATTATTATTCATATCATGGAGTTGTTTAGCATTTTTATTAATAAGTGAAGAATTTGAACTTTTTCACCTACCAGAATTTATTACATATCTAACTGGTTTCACATTAGCTGGCTTACACATATACAACAAAAAATATTGTCAGTGTGTTGATGAAGAATGTTGTGTTGATTAATTAAGATTACTCAAATAAATTATTTAATTTAATTCTTTAGCTTAAAGAAAAAATCCTTTGAGAAAAATAATAATAGATACTGATACAGCAACAGACGATGCCATAGCAATTATTATGGCTCTTAAAAATAATAATTTTGATATTAGAGCAATAACTACTGTAGCAGGAAATGTAGATTTAGATTTAGCAACTATTAATGCTCTTTATACTTGTGAAATATGTCAAAAAAATGTCCCAGTTTATAAAGGAGAATATAAACCTTTAAGAAGAAAATTAGAAACATCAAAATTCTTTCATGGGAAGGATGGTTTAGGAGATACTGGACCATACATACCTACTAAAAAGGCTCAAAAAGAAAATGCAGTAGATAAAATAATTTCTATAATAAATGATCATCCAAATGAAATAGAAATTATTGCTATTGGTCCATTAACAAATATTGCTAAAGTTTTCATAAGTAATCCTTCAATAATAAAGAAGATAAAAACTTTATATATTATGGGTGGAATTGGAGAAGGAAAGGGAAATATTACAGAACATGCTGAATTTAATTTTTGGGTTGACCCAGATGCAGCAGATGTTGTATTAAACTCTAATACTGAAATAAAAATGATTGCTTGGGATACAACCCAAATTTATGGATATCTTGATAAAAATAATTTTGAAGATTTAGAAAAAATAGGAACATCATTATCAAGATTTGCAATAGATATTCAAAGAAGAGGTCTAGAATACTATAAAATTAAGTATAACAAACATAAAATAGATTTAGCAGATCCTCTAGCAATGGCTGTAATGATTGATGAATCAGGTACAAAATATAAAAAATGTAATATTCAAATAATACTTGATGGTAATGAAAGAGGAAGAGATATAATAAACTTTAATAATAAAGGAAATATCAATCTAGCAACTAAAATATCTAGAACTAATTTTTTGAATAATCTCAAAAAAAGCCTAGTATAGAAAATGAAAATTTTAAATATTGGCTCAATAAATAAAGATTTTTTTTATTCAGTTAACAATTTCGTAAAACCTGGTGAAACAATTTCATCTAATAATTATGATATAAAGATTGGAGGAAAAGGGTTAAATCAAAGTGTAGGAATTGCAAAAGCAGGAAACAAAATTTATCATGCAGGAATAATAAATAAGGAAGATACCTTTATTATTGATAAATTAAATAAATGGGGTGTTAACTGTGAAAATATTTTATTAAGTAATAAAACAACTGGTCATGCAATAATTCAAGTAGATAAACATGGAGAAAATTCTATAATCATTCATGGTGGAGCAAATCATAATCTAAACTCAAAACTTTTAAATTCAATTCTATCAAAATTTAGATCTGGAGACATATTGCTTATTCAAAATGAAGTGAATTGTATAAAGGAAATTATAAATAATGCACATAAAAGAAATATGAAGATTGTTTTTAATCCGGCTCCATATCATAAAGAAATTTTAAGCTATGATTTAAATAAAATTTCAATATTGATTTTGAATCAAACTGAAGGAAAAAATTTGTCAGGAGAAAATAATACAAAAAATATTTTAAAAGTTCTTAATAGAAAATTTAAAAACACTGAAATAATATTAACACTTGGAGAAAAAGGTTGTATTTACTCATTTAGAGACGAATTTATTAAAGTTAAATCACATAAAGTTGATACAGTAGATACTACAGGAGCAGGAGACACATTTATCGGATATTATGTAGCAAGTATTGCCAATAAAATGACAATAAAAGATAGTCTTAGTAGAGCAAGTAGAGCTGCTGCTATAACAACTACAAAATTAGGTGGGGCTGAATCTATTCCTAAAATAGATTAGAGAGCCTCATTTTTTCTTTCAACAAATGAATTTCGACCATTTTTATTTTTAATTAAATCAAATGCATCAAATAATTCTCCCGTAGCTGTATAAGATTTATAAGATAATTTGTCTCCATCTATAGAAATAACCTGAAAAAGTTGTTTGTTATTACCAATTTTATCTCTTAAGGCTCTACTATCTCCTTCATATTCATCCCAATTTGCTTTTACCCTATACATTTTACCTCCACTAACTGATACTACATAAACAGTACCTGTCTCATCTTTTACATTTTCTCCATCTAGAATGTTGGTTTCATATGGTTGGACTCTACCTCTAGTATAGGTATGATCATGACCCTGAAGAGCTAAATCAACTTTATATTTATCAAATAAAGGTTTCCATAAATTTCTTAGTTCTACATTATCTCTACCTCTCGATGCAGAGAATATAGGATGATGATATGTTGCAATTGTCCACTTATTTGGATTGTCTTTTAATACAGATTCCAGCCAAACTGCTTGCTCTTCAATCATTAAATTACTATTTAATGCAATAAATCTTACACCCTGATAATCAAGGTAATAATTTGTTTCTTCAATACCTTTAACACCGTTCATAGGTAATGTAAATTGACTATTCCATTGAAGAGAAAGTCTTTTTATTCCTGCATCTATATCTTCTTGTATTTGAGGGTTATACTCATGGTTACCAGGAATTGGTATCGATGGAAGTGTTCTATGTATCCAACCACCAGCCATGAACCATTCATGCCACTGGTGTTCTTCATGAGCATCATTAATTAAGTCTCCTGCATGAATGATAAAGCTCGCATTAGGAGCTTTATTATATCCTTGTCTAATTAATCTTGACCAAAGTTCTAATATGTAATTTTGAGCATCTCCAACATAAAGAAAAGAAAATGGCTCTGATTCTTTTTTAGCTGTTGTAAATTGAATCCATTCACTCCAAATTTCACCATCTCCTACTCTATATCCATACATTGTATTAGGTTTTAAATTCTTAAAAGTTACTGAGTGATAATTATGATTTAAATCATTAAATGTGGTCTTCTTTGGATTTTTTCTATCAATAACTCCAACAACATTTTCAAAAATAAAGTTTGAAGTTGTGGCCTTTAGTGTATTTGCTGCACTTATAAATGCAGGATTAGGATCAGCTAATGCGATTTCCCCATAACCAACTTTAACCTCTTTGTTTGTTCTCCATGTAACACTTATAGAAGTTGATGGATCATCAGAAAAATTTAAAACTATATGATCAGGGTGTTTGCTCGGCTTACTCCAATTTTTTACAAATTGTGGTTTTTTGTAAACTCTTTGAGAAAAACTCTCTCCACAAAAAATTAATAGACTAAATAGTAGAATTATATTCTTCATATAAAACAAAAGTAAAGTATTGTTTAAAAAAATAGAGAAAATTATAACACTATATTTCTAGCCCAAATAATTTACCTTCTCCATTCTTTTAAATATAGCTAATATCACAACTCCAAATAAAATACCTGAAACAAGAAATAAAACACTTACCAAACCACTTGCTGCAAAGGATAACCTTAACATAATAGTTGATATAATGAAACCTGTGTTTCTTATAAGTTGAGAATATCTCTCCGTATATCTGAATGACATTAAGAGTAGTAATACATCAACTAAAATTAGTATAGTAAAGAAATCAACAAAAAATAGAAAATCAATATTATCCTGATTTCCTTCGAGTAAACTATTTATCCAGTCCATGAAACTAAAACTTGCTAGAACTAAGAGTACTGGAACTAAAAGAATAGAAATAACTTTTTTTTGGGTAATAAATTTTTTCAATTTATTATTTGCTTTAGGTGTTTTTGGCCTACCAGCAGTTTTTTTAAATAGATAAATGAGAAAGAAAACAATAACAAATCCAACTAGATCATATATAAATTGAACATTTGGTCCATTAGATAAAAAGTCTTTACTTAAATCAATCATTGGTACATCTTTAAATATTTTTCTAATTAGAACAAGTGAAATAATTTCATATCCTTTTACAACAGAAACTGTGAATGAGCTTGGCAAATAATATAATAGAAGAAATGCCTCATAAACTAAAATAAATGAAAATGGTGTATAAAGAGCCGATATTGGATTACTGAGTAAATTTCCACCAAAATTTAAATTAATATACCCACCTGAATTTAAAAATATAATTAGAAGATGTGTTAAAAAACCTATAGCTGCTAGAATAAGGATAAATTTTTCAAATTTTTTTCGACTAGAATTTGAAAAAATTTTATTAAAGATTAAATCTATCTTTTTCATTATAATGTTTGATTAATTATTATAACGACATCTAACGTCATTTATCTAATAATAGTTTTAGATAAAAGAAGCATTTAACCTGGAATTATATTTATTCTTATATTTACTCTAACACAAGTGTTATGATAAAATATTTTTTAGTTCTATTTGTTTTCACATATTTTCATTGTGATGCTCAAGATATTTTTGCGAATAAAAATGAATTTACTAGACAAGATAGTCTTAGAGGTAGTATCACTAAAGAAAGAAGCTGGTGGGATCTTAAATATTACCATCTAGATTTAAAAATTAAGCCAGATAAAAAATATATTGAAGGAAAAAATACTGTTGTTTACTCTGTTCTTCAATCATATAATATTATGCAAATTGACCTTCAAGAACCCCTTGAAATTACAGCAGTATATCAAGATGGATATAAAATTCGATTTAATAGAGAAGGAAATGCCTACTTTATAGAATTGACAAAAAATCAAGTAATTGGAGATATAAATCAATTAGAAATTTATTATAAAGGAAAGCCAAAGATAGCAGTAAGAGCTCCGTGGGACGGAGGGTTTTCTTGGGATAAAGATGAAAATGGAAATCATTTCATTGCAACTTCTTGTCAAGGACTAGGAGCAAGTGTTTGGTGGCCAAATAAAGATCATATGTATGATGAAGTTGATAGTATGTTAATGAGTATAAATATTCCAAATAATTTAGTTAATGTTTCAAATGGAAGATTAAGAGATATAACTTATCCAGATAAGAAAACTGTTACTTATCATTGGTTTGTTAGTAATCCTATTAATAATTATGGGGTTAATGTAAACATAGGAGATTACATAAAATTTTCAGAAGTATATGAAGGAGAGAAGGGTAAACTTGATATAGACTATTATGTGTTAAAATATAATTTGAATAAAGCAAAAGAACAATTTAAAGATGTTCCAAAAATGTTTGACGCATTTGAATATTGGTTTGGACCTTATCCGTTTTATGAAGATAGTTATAAGCTTGTTGAAGTTCCTTATTTAGGAATGGAACATCAAAGTTCAATTACTTATGGTAATAAATATTTAAAAGGATATCTTGGCAGAGATCTTTCTGATTCCGGTTGGGGTTTAAAATTTGATTTCATTATTATTCACGAGTCCGGACATGAATGGTTTGCTAATAATATTACATATATAGACATCGCAGATATGTGGATTCATGAAGGGTTTACAGCTTATTCAGAAAATTTATTTCTAGATTATCATTATGGCAAACAGGCTGGAGCTGATTACACAATTGGGACAAGAAAAGGAATTCAAAATGATATACCAATTATTGGACCCTACAATGTAAATAAAAATGGTTCTAAAGATATGTATTCCAAAGGAGCAAATCTTTTACATACAATAAGGCAAATAACTAATAATGATGAATTATGGAGACAAACTTTAAGAGGTCTAAATAAAACATTTTATCATAAAACTGTATCCTCAAAACAAGTAGAAAAATATATATCAGAATCTATAGGTTTTGATTTAAAATATATTTTTGATCAATATCTGAGAGATATAAGAATTCCAAAATTTGATTATCAAATTAATGATGATGGACTTAGATACAGATGGAATAATACAATTGATAATTTTAATATGCCGTTAGATATAATATTAAATGGAGAGAATACTAGATTATATCCTGAAAATGAATGGAAACTTTACAAAACTAAAATTGAGGATATAAAAATTAATAGAAATTTTTATATTAAATAAAAAAACCTTCCCATAATGAGAAGGTTTTAATTCTAATTCTATTTATATCAATAAAACTTATAACCGATATTATTAGTATGCGGTACTAAGCCATTAGAACCACCCACTAGATAT